>Ga0163144_10001026_pt1 | contig 66177 bp, 57 predicted proteins | sample OliLak19BULKMAT1_FD_123175 | JGI IMG/M metagenome (GOLD analysis project Ga0163144, IMG submission 123175) | Freshwater microbial mat bacterial communities from Lake Vanda, McMurdo Dry Valleys, Antarctica - Oligotrophic Lake LV.19.BULKMAT1 | ecosystem: Environmental > Aquatic > Freshwater >...
AACTTTGAAGAGATCGCGCGACGCCACAATGACGACGAGGAACTTAAGACGCGCGGCGGCCTGATTGTGCTCAATCCCAAAGATCCTTTTTTCGATCCGGAGGGTTACAATCCCCAGCTTGCCAATGCCATCCGCAACTTGCAGCCCGGCGAAGTGAGCAAAGTTTTTGAACTGGGCCAGACCAGCTGGGCATTCGGGCAACTGGTTCAGCGCCGCGAGTCCGGGCCCGCTCCTCTTGAAGGCGAGTTGTACGACGAAATTTATCGCACCATCTATTCTCAAAAGACGCGCAAGAAAGAAGACGATTGGTTCCGCAAGGCGCTTTCAAAAAGCCTCGTGGTCCACGTCGTCGAAGGCAATCCCAAGACCCTGCCGATCGACTTCTTTTTTCCCGACGATATCAAGCCCGTCGAAGCCGCATCCGACCCCAAGAAAGAAGTCCTCGCCAAAAGCGACGGCAAATAACCCACTCGTGTTCCGTGCGGGCTCCGTCTCTCTTTTTCCCACTCTCCATCGGCGCTAATTTAAAAGTCTGGCCAGACACTTGAGTCAGTAGCGATGCGGCGAAGTACTGCGGGCGTCTCGCCCGCCGCTGCCCTGCAACTGAAGCGGCACAGATTCCGGGTGATTGCAGGGTTCCTATTTCTCTGCAAGATGATATCCTGCAAATGAAGTTTCGGAGGACGCAAGACAAACCATGTCTGCTCACGAAGGTCTGGCCGCGCTGAAAATAGATCGCACCCGCAAGAAGTCCAGTCTGAACGTCTGGCCTTGGTTTGCCTGTCTCGTCGCTGTGGGTCTCGGGGTTGCCTCGCCCGAACTTGTCAAACGTTTTCAATCCGTCGAAGTCACCCTCGCCACGGCATCCAAAACGCGGGGCAGCGACGCAGGTTCGGAGAGCTCCGGCCCCGAACTCAACGCCGCCGGTTACGTCATCGCCGATCGCCAATCCACGCTGGCCGCGAAAGTCACCGGCCGCCTCAGCACCATGAATGCCGCTGAAGCGCAGCACCTTAAAAAAGATGCCATCATTGCCGAAGTCGATCACCGCGAACTCGATGCCGTCATCAATCAAGTCCGGGCCGAAAAAGCCGAAGTCGCCGCCGAAATCGAGCGCCTGAAAAGAGCCGTTGAGCAAGCTGAAAAAGAGCTGCACTGGCAGCAGGCCCCGCTCGCGGTCATCGACGCTGAAATGCGCGAGGTGCAGGTCCTCATTGCCGATGCCCGCCGGCGCTACGAACGCGACAAGAAAGTGGCCGAACGCGACGCCATTCCCGCGACCACCGTGGAAGACCGCCTCACCGAAATCCGCACCGCGGAAGCCAAACTCTACACCTTCGAACAACGCAAGATCGAAGCGCAGCGCCGCACCGTCGTCATGGATTACCAGGTCGTGGTCGCCAGAAGTTCCATTACCGTCGCCCAGGCACGCGAACGATCCGTCGAGGCGAAGCTGAAAGTCATGGAAACGCAGCTGCTCGATTACTTCGTCGTCGCGCCCTTCGACGGCGTGGTGACCGAAAAAATGGCGGAGCTCGGTGAAATCGTCGCGCCCATCAGCGTCGGCGGCAACATGGCTCGCGGCGCCATCATCACCCTCGCCGATTGGAAGTCGCTGCAGGCTGAAGTGGACGTCGCCGAAACGCAGATTCAAAACGTCAAAGTTGGCGGGCGCGCCGCCATCACCGTCGATGCGTTCCCCGATAAAGTCTGGCCCGGCAAGGTTCGCCGCGCGCTGCCGCGAGCTGATCGCAGCAAAGCCACCGTGAAGGTCCGCGTCGATTTCCTCGAGCGCGGTGACAATGTGCTCCCGGACATGGGTGTGCGCGTCAAGTTTCTGCCCGATGACGCTCCGGCCGGCGCGGAGAGCGCCACGCTGACAGAACGCATCGTGGTGCCCAAGGCCGCGATTCAGAAAGATGGCGCGCTGAATTTTGTGTGGATCGCCGAAGACAACCAGGCTCGAAAGCGCGTCGTCACGACCGGCGTCTCTATTAAAGACGCCATTGAAATCAAGACCGGTCTCTCCGCCGGAGAAAAAGTCGTCGTCAAGGGCGCCGAAAAAATAAAAGACGACAACCAGAAGATCAAAACGGAGTAGTGTCGCGCAGGCTTCTAGCCTGCGAGTTATTTTAAACTTAAAAGGAAACTCGCAGGCTAGAAGCCTGCGCGACGACCATGCCAGCCATCATTGAACTCATCGATGCGACCAAAATTTACCACAAAGGCGGAGCCGACATTCGCACCCTCGACGAGGTCTCGTTGACCATCGACGAAGGCGATTTCGTTGCCTTGATGGGCCCTTCCGGTTCCGGAAAAACCACGCTCCTCAATCTGCTCGGCGGGCTCGATACGCCCACCTCCGGACAGGTCCTCGTCTGCGGCCAGGATCTCGGCGCGCTCAGTCCGCGCGAACTGGCGGGCTGGCGCAGCGATCATGTCGCCTACATTTTTCAAGCCTACAATCTGCTCCCCGTCCTCACCGCGTACCAGAATGTCGAACTGCCGCTCACGTTGCTGCCGCTCTCGCGCGCCGAACGCCGCGAACACGTCGAAACCGCGCTCCGCATCGTCGGACTTTCCGATCGCATGAATCACCGGCCCGATGAACTCTCCGGCGGCCAGGAACAACGCGTGGCCATCGCCCGCGCACTGGCGATGGATCCCCGCCTGCTGCTCGCCGACGAACCGACCGGCGATCTGGATGCTCATTCGGCGCAGGAAATCATGAATCTCCTGACGACGCTCAACCGCGATCACGGCAAAACCATCATCGTCGTCACACACGATCCCAAAGTCGCCAATACCGCGCGCCGCCAGCTGCATCTGGAAAAAGGACTCTTGATGATCGATACCCAAACCAGCGTCCGCGTGTGACCTTTGTACCGCAGGCTTCCAGCCTGCCCGTCTGCGTGGTCCGGGCATCTCCGCCCGGACAATTCTGTTCCGGATGTTAACCATGCGTTTGCTGCTCTTAAATCTTTTCCGCAAACCCCTGCGCACATTCCTCACGGTCTTCGGCGTCAGCGTCGCGCTGTTCCTGTTCTGCTTTCTTGAAGCCGTCCTCGAAGCCTTCAACGCCGGCGTGAACATGGCCGATGCCTCGCGCCTGGTCGTGCAGCACAAGGAATCCCTCTCGTTCCAACTCCCGCTTGCCTACAAATCGCTCATCTTGCAAACCGAAGGCGTCACCCATAGCGCCGGCGCCGTCTGGTTCGGCGGCCTCTCGCAGGAACCCGGACCGGACGGCAAAAAGAACGAAGAATTTTTCCCGCAATTCGCCATGGACTTGGCCAGCTACCTGCCGATGTATCCCGAGATAAAAATTCCGCGCGATCAGTTGGAGAACCTGATGAAAGACCAGGCCGGCTGCGTGATGGGTTCGAAAATCGCCGAACGCCTGAACAAGAAAGTCGGCGACAAACTCACCCTGCGCTGCACCATCTGGGCGCAGCCCAAGGGCGAACTCTGGGACTTCAACGTCGACGCCATTTACACCTCCGCATCGCCCACTTTCGACCAGACGATGATGTTCTTTCATTACAAATACTTCGATGAGGCGCGCATCTTCGGTAAAGGCGGCGTCGGCATTTTCATCACCTCCATCACGGATGCCAGTCGCTACCAGGAGGTGGCCAGCCAGATCGACAGCCGTTTTCAAAACAGCCCCTTTGAAACACGCACCGTGACTGAAAAAGCATTCAACATGAGTTTCGTGTCGATGCTCGGAAATTTGCAGCTTTTGATGCGCTCCATCGGCACCGCCGTCGTGCTCACCATGCTGCTGGTCTCCGCCAACACCATGATGATGGCCGCCCGTGAACGCACTCGCGAGATGGGCATTTTGAAATCGATCGGCTTCACCGACAGCCACGTCTTCTGGCTGCTCATCGGCGAATCCATGGCCATCGCGATGCTCGGCGGAATCTTCGGAGCCGGCAGCGCGGTCCTCGTCGCCAACGTGATCGGCTACAACCCCAAGCCGGATTTCTTCCCCGTCTTCTATCTGCCCGCTCGAACGCTGCTCTCCGCTTTTTTAATCGTCGCCGCGACCGGCCTCGTCAGCGGCCTCGTGCCCGCCATCACCGGCATGCGCCTCAAAGCCACGGAGGCGCTGCGATCCGTATGATTCATTCAAGAATTTTTAACGCCAAGTGCGCCGAGACCGCCAAGCTGTACTTTTCTCTTTCTCTTCTTGGCGGCCGTGGCGTCATGGCGCTCTTGGCGTTAAAAAAATGCGGCCGGGAATACTGATTAATATGGCCATCCCGCTCATCTACAGCTTCCGCAGTATCGCCGTTCGCAAGGGCTCCTCCGCGATGGCCGTGGGCGGCATTGCCCTCGTGGTCGTTGTCTTCGTCGTGCTGCTGGCGCTGGCCGCGGGATTCCGCCGCGCGATCGAAGTCTCAGGCGATCCGCGCAACATCATCGTGCTGCGAAAAGGCGCCGATGCCGAGTTGCAGAGTCAGGTCACGCGCGACAACGCGCGCATTATCGCGCAGCTTCCCATCGTTGCGCTGGATGCCAAGGGCCAGCCGCTGTTTGTCCAGGAAAGTGTGATCATCCTCTCGCGCCCCAAAAAAGAAGGCGGCGAAACCAACATCACCGTGCGCGGCGCCGCCCACAACGCCCGCGCCGTCCATTCACTCGTGAACGTAAAAGAAGGCCGCTGGTTCACGCCGGGAACCGATGAGGCTGTTATCGGCGTCGGCCTCTCCCGCCGCCTTGAAGGCTTCGCGCTCGGCAACACGGTCAGGATCGGAAAATATTCCTGGAATATCGTCGGCGTTTTTGAATCTAACGGCAGCGCGCTGGAATCGGAACTCTGGTTCGACATCGATCTGCTGCAGAGCGCCTTTCATCGCAACGAAGTCTTTCAATCGCTGCTTTTCCGCGCCGCCGGAGATCCCAAAGAAGCGCTTAAATCGCTTCAGGAAACAATCGACGCCGACCCGCGTCTGCGTTCGGTCCAGGGCAAGATCGAGACCGTCTATTACGAAGAACAATCCCGTTTAATGGCCTCGCTGATCGAAACGCTCGGCGGCCTCTTGACGTCCATCATGGCCGTCGGCGCCATCGTCGGAGCGATGAACACCATGTACGCCGCCGTCAGCCAGCGCCAGCGCGAAATCGGCTGCCTCCTGGCGATGGGTTTCCCGCCGTTCTCCATCTTTCTCGCCTTCATGGCCGAAGCGCTGCTGCTCTCCGGTGTTGGCGCCGCGATTGGCTGCTCCCTGGCGATGCTTTTCGACGGCATCAAGACCGGAACGACCAATTTCGCGACTTTCTCGGAGACCGCCTTCGAATTCAGCGTCACGCCGGAGATCCTGATCAAAGCATCCGCCGTCGCGCTGTTCATGGGATTCATCGGGGGAATGCTCCCCGCCGTCCGCGCCGCCCGCATGAAAGTGGTCGATGCGTTGCGCCGAATCTGACGTTCATATCGAAGTGAAAAGCGCGTGATTTCCCGAAGCGGCCAAATCAACTGTGCGCCGCAATGCGCCCCAAGGGGGTGGCGGAATTCACTGCCCTAACGCGAAAAAAGGCGACACGATCGGACTTCATTTACTGTCTGCACCACTGGGCAGGCTCATGAATCCGCTCGCAGATCACAGGGTTGGCGTTCTATCCCGGCGCTTCAAACAAAATTGAATTTCTGGCACCGTAATTGTCTCTGTTCTCTTCAGCCGCCGTTTTGCTTCGGATCGGTGTACGCGGCTTTAGAGAGGTGCTCATGTCAAAGCGTTCGCTTCTGTTCACTCTATGCGCCGTATTGATCACATTGCCGTTGCACGCCGCGCTGAAACACGATGCCATTCCCCCGTCCGGTGAAACGATCTCTGCCGTGAAAACATGGAGCGATCTGGCCTCCCTTCGTGCGTTCCGCTTTGAAACGAATGCCGCGATTCGTCTCGGCGTCGAAGCCGTGCGCGCGCCGCGCTGGAGCGGCGTGATGCTGTACTGCATGACCGATGGTTACGATAGCAGCGTCCCATCGGGCCCGGCATCCGAGACACGGCTGGGCCCTCTGCTCGTCGAAATAAAATCGGATCAGGCCCTCAAGGTTCTTGAGGCCCAACGATCCATTATCGAAAGCGCCCACCACGTTTCAGGCCGCCTGCTTTTCATTCAATTGATTCCCATCGAATGCGAAGGAAAAACCAAAGTGACCGTGCGCGACCGGGAGGGCCACTGTTTTGGCGTCGTCACCATCGAGGCCACTGCCGCCGAGCACCCCTGGTCTCCCTTGGCGCCGTCCCCGGATCAACCGGCGGAGATCGAGTTGGCCGACGCCGAATCGAGTTCCAGCGCTTCTGTCTCTTATAAAGGAGAGGGTCTCGCGCTCCCTATCCTCGATGGCCTGGAACCCGCGTGGTTTATCACGAGTGACGGGCAGCGTGGCCCCGAGCCCTTTCAGGATGACGACCGCCTGCCCTCGATCATGCGCCTTCAAGCTCGGCCTCCGCTGACGGCTCCGCCCGAACTGTACAAAAAAGTGGCCGATGCCGTCAACCGATTGGGTTCGGACGATTACGAAACGCGTGAGAAAGCCTCCGCCGAATTGGTTGCCCTTGGAGCCCGTGCGCTGCAGATTCTACAACGCTACGAAAAAGACGCCGGCGATCCGGAAGTAAAAACGCGCCTGATCCGGCGCATCATGGAACTGGAAAACGATTTCAGAATTCGCTACGACCGCAACGAAATCATCATCAGCATGAAGAACAGTTTTGTGGGCTCGTCGCCAGAAACTTTTTTCCTGGCACGCTGGTGGGTGAACGGCAAGCCGTACATTCCGGCTGCGGAAGTGAAAGCGATCGAAGCTATCGGTGGCGGGCTTGTCAATGAATGCACGCAACTGCGGCTGAAGCTGGAATTGGACGCGCCGAAACTCGGCGCGAAACCCGGCGATACAATCGGCGTTCAACTGCTCCACTGTCCGGGTGGATGGAACCCGCGGGTTGAGAAGATGGAGCAACTTCAAGCCGTTCGCGACGGAGACCGCACGCCACGCGTGTCGAATAAAATAGAATTTACCCTGCCCGATTGATTCTCAGCCGTCTTCCCGCGGAAGATATTGAGAACTCAACAGGCTGATTGTACCTTATGAGAACTCAGTATCTTCGGCGGTTAAAATACTAGTTCGGAACGTAAACTTTGGTCCCGACGGGCAACTTGTTCGGATCCTGGAAGTGGTTCGCGTCGATCAGCTTTTTCAGCTTCACGTTATACTTGCGCGAAACAGCCGAGAGCGTCTCACCCTTTGCCAGCGTGTGGTAGTTTCCGGATTTGTTCGGATCTTGGAACGTCCCCGAAGACTTCGGGCCCGCCGGTTCCGCGCGGGCCGGTTCCTGGAACGCGGGCAGCGGAACGCTCTCCCCGGTTCTTATCGCGACCGGCAACGGCGCCGGATCATTCTCGCGCACCGACACGGGAATCGCGCGCTGTTCTTCAACCACTGGCGCGGCCTCCACAATCCGCACCGGCTCGCTGAGCGACTGCGGGGCCGGATCGGCGTTGGCGGCCTTTTTTGAACTCGAGCAACCGGCGCTGCTCAGAAGAATTCCGGCCGCGGCGCATGCCGTGACTAGACTGCTGATGCGAGAAAGCATTGTGTGATCCCCCCGGATCGAATGTTTCGCCAAGCCTCGAGCTTGGCCGTACAGGCGCGGACAGGCGCCGACATGTGTTCCTATTGGTTTCGGCCATGCCGCGAAAAAACTTGAGCCGCATCGCACGGAAGTTGAATCTGTTTGAGGGCGCGCCTAAAGTAGTGGTTTTGCGTTACGGTTTTTTTGCAATCACCGCCCTCAATCAGGAGCATGTTTTTTATGTCGAAAGAAACTCCCGACTTCCACGACGCCGAACTGATCTGGAAGGTTTACGACATCCGCCGTGAGCCCGTCATGCGCCAGTCGCGCGACTCCATCAACTCCAAATTTTTTCCGAGAGCCTACGATGACTTCATCGCCGTCACCAAGATGGACCATCCTCTCAACGCCGCATTCCGGCAAACCTCCAGCTATTGGGAGATGGTTTACGGCATGGGCCGCAACGGCATCGTGAACGCCGATTACCTCATCGAAAATAATGGCGAAGGCCTGTTTCTTCTCGCGAAGGTGCAGCCCTTTCTCGAACAGTTCCGCAAGGAAGGCTCGCCGGTGGCATTCCGAAACGCGGAATGGATCAGCACCCAGTGCGACGAAGGGCGCAAGCGCTTCGCGATCATCCAGCAGCGCGTGAAAAAGATGTCGGAATCAATGCCGAAATAAGTCAGCCCGCGCCGGTCCGAAAAATTTATTCTCCTGTGCCGCGGGCTGCCCGCCGATGGCTGCCCGTGAGAGTGCCAGACCGATCTCCCTGGACAAATCCATGACATCCAGATCGTTGTTTATTCTGTTCCCCATCCTCACCGCGCTCGCCACGCTCCACAGCGCCGAGCCCGCCCATCCGTATTTCGCAATTACCGTTATCGACGAGCAGACCGGGCGCGGCGTGCCGCTGGTGGAACTGCGCACGGTCAGCGAAATCCGTTACGTCACTGACAGCAATGGCGTCATCGCATTTCTGGAGCCCGGCCTGATGGGCCGCGATGTTTATTTCGCCATCTCCAGCCATGGCTACACCTTTCCTAAAGACGGATTCGGCTTCGCGGGAAAAATACTCAGAGTTAAAGCAGGCGGCGCTGTCACGTTGAAAATTCAACGCAACAACATTGCGGAACGGCTCTACCGCATCACCGGCGAGGGCATCTACCGCGACAGTATTCTGATCGGCAAACTCGTGCCGGTTCGCGAGCCTCTTTTGAATGCTCAGGTCTCAGGCCAGGACAGTACGCTGATGGTGGAATACAAAGGAAAGTATCACTGGTTTTTCGGCGATACCAACAAGCCCGGTTACCCGCTGGGACATTATGGAATGTCGGGAGCCACGTCGCAGAAAATCGAGAACGGCGGACTCAATCCTGACAAGGGTGTCGACCTGACTTATTTCGTCGATGCCGCCGGCTTCAGCCGTCCCATGTGCCCGTGGGGCGAGCCCAACATGAAATGGATCGATCGCGTTACGGTGCTGCGCGACAAGAGCGGCGCTGAACGCATGGTCGCCCGCTGTGCGCGCATGAAGAGCCTCGACGAAGTTCGCGAGCGCACGTTTGTGGTTTACGACGACGCTAGCAACACATTCAAGTCTGTCACTCCGTTGGAAGGCGACGACGAACCCGCCACAGGCCAGTCGTTTCCGGCGAAAAGTGATGGCGTGGATTACATTTATTTTGCGATGCCCTATCCCACCGTGCGCGTGAAAGCGGATTACGAATCGTACATCAATCCCGCGGAGTACGAGTTTTTCAGCTGCCTGAAAGACGGCGGCGCTTATTCCAAAAACGATCCCGCGCTCGATCGCGACGGCGGGAAACTCATCTGGAAATGGAGAAAAAATACCGCGCCTATCACGCTCGCGCGTCAGAAGGAACTGCTCGACGCCGGAGGCATCAAAGCCAGCGAAGCGTGGTTTAAGCTCAGCGATGCGGGCAGCGGAAAATCCATTTATGGCTCAAGCGGCACCATACAATTTAACGCGTATCGCAAGCGCTGGATCATGCTGCTCAACGAGCGCCTGGGCACCTCTATGCTCGGGGAAGTCTGGTACAGTGAATCCGATTCTCCGGAGGGACCGTGGGAGAAAGCACGCAAGATCGTCACACACGATAAGTATTCGTTCTATAACGTCATCCACCATCCGCAGTTCGACCAGGATGGCGGCAAAATTATCTATTTCGAAGGCACGTACACAGTAACGTTTTCAGGAAACACAACGCCAACACCCCGTTATGAATACAACCAGATGATGTACCGCCTCGACCTCTCGGACCCGCGTCTGAAATTTTGACGAAGGGTAAGTAATCGCCTTGCGCCTAAGTGGCATCGTTCCATGCGAGGATCACTTTGCCTTCCCCGATTTTCCTTTGCTGCTGTAGGTCAATGGGTACTGCCCGCCGTAAATGACGCCATTGACCTCAAATGCAAACGGGAACTGAACCTGTCGAGTGCCGGGCTCAGCGCTTATTCCGTAAGGTTTCAGCAGCAAAGCCAGGTCTGCATTGCGTAGCGTGTAGCGCACTTCTTTCTTGCCGGGGGTCTGACGGAATGAACCCAGGCCTTTGCCCTTTCCCTTTAAAACGTCCACCGTTTCAAAGCGCGTCGTGCCCAGGACAATTCGCACCGCTCCGGAGAGTGGCGTCGAAAACCCATCATGCCGAAGCTGAATATCAAACGCGTCTTTCTTCGGTAGCGTAAAATTCAAAGCAAACGAGTGCTTCGGGGAAGTGGCCGTCTCCGTCTGCTGGACGGGAACAGAGAGCGTCCGCCGGGTGCGCGCGCCCAGCGCGTCGCTGATCTCCACGCTGATGGTGTAAACGCCTTTCAGCAGGTACGAATGTGTCGGCGAATTCTCCGCGCTCTCCGTTCCATCTCCAAAATTCTCCATTCTGACCCGTGGCGCCGCTGCCCTGCATGCCAAATCCAACCAGCGTCAAACGCGTTCCTTTCTCATGCGTCCGCCGGCGGATCGCCATTGGCGCGACGTCGGTGACGGGCTCCGGCAGCACAATAATGGAGACGTCCAGTTGCTTGTCCAACTTGCCAGTCCACGCCGGGTGCACAAAAAAAGATGTCGATTCGATGTTCCGTCCGGCGATCTGCACCGTCGCACGTTGGATATCGATTTTGCCGTCGGCATCGGAAAAACCGTGAGCCACCGTCAGTACGTGCCGTGGCGAAATCAGTGTTCCAGTTCCCTGGCGGTTTCCATAATCTCCGCTGAACACAATGCGGCAGACACTCGGGAATGAACTGGCGGTGACGTTGGCCCCATCAATAATGCGGGGCTGAATGTCGTGCGAATTGGCAAGAGCGGGAAAAAGGACCGCAACGGCCAGCCACTTCTTTAGAGTATATCTCACTCGATTAATCCTCTTATAGGACACACGTGTTTAAATAAGTTTCAACGAACTCATCGGGCAGATAAACCGAAACGATCAACAGCTTTTGTATTGCAGAAAGCGGGCCGTGTTCGAGTTTCAACACGCGGCCGCAATGAATCAAAATGACAAGAAACAAAGGGGGAGGATGAGCAGGTGATTAAAATGAAACTGTTCGAAAAGTTATCAGTAACGCTCGGAACCGCTTTGGATTAAACTTAATTTCGACTCCTCAGTACGCTGCACTCGTGATTAATGGCTCGCGTTGCAGAGTTAATTTCCGATCCTGCATTTGGCCTGCTAATTGCAATTTATTCTGAACTCCCTGAGTTCGCTCGTTTCGCGACGATCAGACACCGTGTAATCCACCAGGTTTTCTTGTGATGACGCAACTGGCTACAACGTCTTTCATGCCTGACCTGTCATCTCCCGGAAAGTCAGAATCGGCGTGGACCACCGCCGCCGCCGCCTGCCACGCGTGTGATGCGCTGAAGCAGGAAAGCGCCGTCCTCAATCACCGGCTGTCCGGGTTGGCGCAGCATCTTCCCGGCATTTTTTATCAGATTCAGCGCAACATGGATGGCTCGCTGGTTGAGATCCCCTACATCAGCGAAGGCGTGCGCGATTACCTGGGCTACGAACCCAAAGAAATTTTGAAAGACCCTCAACTCCTCCTGCAAGCCATCCATCCCAACGACCGTCCCACGTACGATAAGACCATTCGGGATTGCATGCGCGATCTCACGCTGTTTCAGATGGAGTTCCGCGTCGTGTCGCGGTCCGGCCAGACGCGCTGGCTTGAAGTCACCGCGCGCGGATGCCGCCTGGAAAACGGCTACTCCTTATATACGGGCATCGCCATCGACGTGACCGAACGCAAGCGCATGCAGGAATCGCTGCTGCGAACGTCAAACGAACTGACCGCGCTTTTCCAGGTCATTCCCGATCTTTATTTCCGCCTCGACACCACCGGCACCATCCTCAGCTACCACGCCGGATCCACGGCCGATCTCTATGTCGCCGCCGATAAATTTCTCGGGCACCGCATGCCGGACGTTCTCCCTGAGCGCGTCGCCCTGAAATTTCGCACCGCGATTAAATCCGTGATTAGCACACGAACCCCGATGAGCATCATCTACGAACTGCCGATCGCCAACGCGGAGAAGCATTACGAAGCGCGCCTCGTTCCACTGCACGACAGCCAGATCATGGTGATCGTTCGCGACATCACGCAGCGCGAACTGGCCGAAGAACGCCTGCGCAGCTCCGAACAATTCCTTCAGGAGACCGTGACCGCTCTGCGCGGCGCCGAAGCCAAGTACCGCGGCATTTTCGAAAACGCTATCGAAGGCATCTTCCAGACCTCGCGCGATGGCACGTATCTCAGCGCCAATCCGTCGCTGGCCCGCATGTATCGGGCTGGTCTCGCCCACGGAATTCATTTCGCTCGCGGAAGAAACCGGCCTGATCATTCCCATTGGCCGGTGGGTTTTGCAGGAAGCCTGCCGGCAGGCCATGGTCTTTCAGAGCGTCGTCGGGCCCAACCGCCCGTTGCGCATGAACGTAAATCTTTCCGGAAAACAATTCTCCCAGATGGAATTGGTGGACGAAATTGCCGCGACAATCAGAGTGAGCGGCATCGCTCCTGAGAACCTGCATCTCGAGATTACCGAAAGCGTGATCATGCAGAACGCGCGCACCGATTCCGGCGTGCTCGACGATCTGAAAAAGTTAAACGTGAAGCTGGCCATCGACGATTTCGGAACCGGCTACTCGTCGCTCAGCTATCTTTACCGCATGCCCATCGACACCTTAAAGATCGACCGCTCATTTGTCCGCCAGATCGGCGCCGGCCGCAAAAAATCCGAGATCGTCCGTACCATCGCCACGCTGGCCCACAATTTGGAAATGCTCGTCGTCGCCGAAGGCATCGAAACGGCCGAACAGCTTGAGCATCTCCGCGAACTGGGCTGCGAACTGGGCCAGGGGTTTCTCTTCGCAAAACCACTGAGTGTCGAACAGGCCATCAAGATGCTCAAGTCCCGCCCCAAATGGTAACTCACGGCTACCGACTTTTTACCACGAAGCTCACGAAAACGATGTCGTGGAGCGGTAGCGCATTTCAAGATTGATCAAGACTTCAATGCGTGGTCCGGGCGTCTCGCCCGGACTCAATTGTCTGGGCGAGACGCCCAGACCACGGTACGTTTTTGATTCTATCTGTTCTTTCCTTTCTCTCGTTTCCGTCGCGCGCTCGTGGTTAAAAGCCCCGCCTTCTGATTTTTTGATTTTCCGTTGTCATGAAGCCGTGTAATGTCTATGAGCTCATAAAAGGCGGGCTGTTCGGTCAGAGATTTCGAATGCGGGTGGGCGGTATTTTTGGGCATTCAGGGCTAACCATCATGAGTGATCTGGGCTCGGTGAACGATCAGAGCAACGCCCGGTTGGGGCTGCTGCTGTTCGTATTTTACCTGTTGATTTACGCCGCTTTCATGGGCCTCAATGCCTTTTACCCGCAGGTGATGCGCAGCACGCCGTTTGGCGGAGTCAATCTGGCCGTCTTGTATGGTTTCGGATTGATTATCGGCGCCGTGCTCCTGGCCCTCATCTATATGGTGATCTGTAAATCAGAACCCGAACCGCGCAGCGAAGGTAAATAACGCATGGATTTGTCACTGACCATCTTCTGCATGTTCGTCGGCGCCGTCCTGGGTCTCAGTTTTTATCTGGGTTCCAAAGCAAAATCCGCGAAGGGTTACTACGCGGCGCATGGAGAAATTCATTGGTTCGTGAATGGTATTGCCTTTGCCGGCGATTATCTGTCCGCAGCATCCTTCCTCGGCATCTGCGGAATGATTGCCCTGTTCGGCTATGACGGCTTTCTTTATTCCATCGGCTATCTCGCCGGCTGGGTCGTCGCGCTCTTCGTGGTGGCCGAACCGCTCAAGCGCATGGGACGTTTCACGTTTGCCGACGCGTTGGATAGCCGCTTCAATTCGAAGGGCATCAAGCTGGCCGCCGCGATCAGTACTCTCGTCGTCAGTATTTTTTATCTCATTCCTCAGATGGTCGGCGCGGGGCAACTCATCAAGCCGCTGCTTCATTTGGAACACTACCAGGGTGTGCTTATCGTGGGCATCGTCGTGACCATGATTGTGACCACGGCCGGCATGGTGTCGACGACGTGGGTGCAATTTATCAAGGGCTCGCTACTGGTCGTTTTTTGCGCCGGCCTGGTCGTGCTCATCCTGCAACGCGGGCTAAGCACGCGCTCCGATGGAGTGGGCAAATCACGCGCGTTCAAAGTCGTCCCCGCCAGTGAAATTCTGCGGCTGACCCAAACCACCGAAGTGCCCAAAGAGGGAGTCTGGGCCAAAAAACCGTACATGCGCCTGAAGAATATTCAGACGGGTGAGATCACTGTCTGGCGCGAGGACCACGCCGCGCTGACTGAAACGCAGGTCGTCCTGATCAAGGATGGCACGAAGTTCATCAATGGAAAACGCTTCGACCCCAATGGAAAACTAGACGACCAACCCAAGCTCTACTCGGTCGGCAGCATCTGGAAACTTCCGGGTGGCGTCAAGGAAACCGGTCCGCTGGGTCCCATCGAGTATTTCAACACCCTCCAGAACAGCACCGTCGTGCAATGGAGCGGCGACAAATTTAAAGATGATGACGGCACGGACGTCACGGTCTATTTCCAGAAGCTCACCAAAGGCGCCGACCTGCTGGTTCCGGGAAACAGCGGGACGTTTAAAGGGCTTCAGCAAGACCAACTCATCCCGAAGATCAATTTTATTTCGCTGATGCTCGCGCTTTTCTGTGGCACGGCGTCGCTGCCCCACATTTTGATTCGCTACTACACCGTGAAAGACCAGGCGGCGGTTCGCAAAAGCACCGTCGTCGGCATTTCCAGCATTGGTTTTTTCTATGTGCTCACGTTCTATTTGGGCCTCGGCGCGATGACCAGCGGTACGCTGGACGTCAGCGACACCAGCGGCAACATGGCCGCTCCGCTGCTGGCGCAAAGCTTCGGTCCGATTCCGTTCGCCATCATTTCGGCCATCGCGTTCACCACCGTTCTGGGCACGGTGAGCGGGTTGATCATGGCCGCCAGCGGCGCGGTCGCTCACGATTTGATGACCAATTTTCTGAAGATGGATTTGAACGATCACGGCAAGGTTCGCGCCGGAAAAATCGCGGCCGTGTTCGTGGGCATCATTGCCATGGCTCTGGGCATCGTTTTCGAAGAGGTCAACGTCAGTTTCCTTGTGGGCTGGGCGTTCAGCATTGCGGCGTCGGCCAATTTGCCCTCACTGATCATGCTGCTATTCTGGAAAGGCACGACCAAACAAGGCATCACGACGGCAATTATCGTGGGGATGGTCTCGTCGCTCGGTTGGATTCTTCTGAGCGCCGATACGTTTGAAAAAGTGTACAAGATCAAAAACCATGCTGGCTTTACCCCCTTCAGCCAGCCAGCGCTGATTACCATTCCTCTCGGCTTTATCGTTTTGATCGTGGTGTCGCTACTGACGCAACGCACCGGAACGGCAGCCGTCGCAACGCTAAATCGCGAAACGGCTGCTGCTTCACACTAGAGCATCCTTGACCGTGGACTACGGTACCGTGGTCTGGGCGTCTCGCCCAGACAATCGCATAAAGTAGAAAGTAGTCTGTCCGAGCGAGACGCTCCTGAACCTGGTGCGTGACTCTGGCGACGGGATGCCGCCAGAGCCTTGGTGGGATTTACTTTTTCGAACACTGCTTTGGTGTCCCGCTCGATTTCGTGCGAGTGGCGGCCGGCCGTTTTTTTACCGACTTGAAATTGCTCCTACCAGCCGTGTTCTGACGAACAGCCGCCTTCGTGTCGGCGCCCAATTCGGAACTTTCTCCAATGCTATGCGGCAAACCTTCGTTTGGGGGCAGACTTTCTCCCGGTCCCGGCGAGTCCCCCGAGTCCAGCGCTGGAAGATCCTCGCGTTTTATATCTTCCATCGCCCGCGCGGCATGGCTTAGGTTTCCGTTGATCCGCGCTACCGGGGGGACCTGTCGATCGGAAGTGGATTTCTCAGGCTTGATTTTTTTTGCCATGTGTTCCTTGCATTAAAATCCTGACTCAACGCCGCGCTGACTTCGGGCTCTGGCTGCCTCGTGATGATTGTGAATTGCTTCGACTCCGGCTGGTGCGCGTGACCGAACGCGTACCTTTGCGAGCGGCGCCGCGTGCTTTTCCGCCCTGCCGTCCGATTTCCGCCATGTGTTTGCGATCGCGGCTGACGGCGATGCCGCCCTTGCGTCCCGCCTTGCTGGCTTCCTGCGGTGTAAATTCATGGGCCGTGCCTTCGGCATGCGCCGCACGGCCGCCTTTGCTGGCGATTTCACGCTGTTTCTCTTCGTCCATTGCCGCGAAACCGCGAATACTTCGACCCTTGCTCCTAGCCATCTTCAAGCTCCTGTTCACTCTGCCTGAAGCACCGAAACCATTCCGGCCTTCATTAGGACGAAAGCAGATTGAACACCAACGCCGCTATGCACGGTCGTTTTTACGCGCATTAATCGATTGCAGAACAATTTGAATAAACGGGGACAGCAAAGCGGCATTAGCACGCTATGTTTTCGCGTCGCTGTCGGCTCGAAGACTAAATATGGCGGACGCCGCATCAGACCGTCCGTAAGCGAACATTAAAATAGGTGCATGAGGTGTGAAGAATGGAAACAGGCTCATTCGGCAAAGCAGCGTCGGCGCTAGTGTGATGTCATTTAGATTAGTGCGCGCGAAATTACCCACCATATTCAGCCGCTGCTATTTCAGTAAGTCACCATCCTGACATCGCCTTTTTTGGCACAGTCATTGCAATTGAAGAGTTCGGTTTTTGGCCGCGAACGGAACTCCCGCTTTTATGAACGACATTTCAATAATCATCCCCACCTATAACGCCGGGCTTTACATTGATGCCACGATCGCATCCGTTCTTGCACAAACGCTTCGGCCCGCCGAGATTATCGTCGTCGACGATGTCTCCACCGATGATACGCTGGAGCGTCTGAAAAAATATGGCCACTGTATAAAAGTCATCAGCACGGGCGTCAATTCGGGCTCCGCGAGCACCCCGCGTAATATTGGGATCGATGCTTCACGCTGTTCCTATTTTGCACCGCTTGATTCCGACGACGTCATGCTTCCCCAGAAACTAGAGAAAACAGCCGCGCTTCTGGAATTGCGGCCTCACATGCCGTTGATCTTTTCGGATTTCAGTTTTTTCGGCGATCTGCCCCGGATCCCAGCGCAGTCGCACTGCTCGCTACGTTCCTATTTCCGGCGCTTCCTGCAACCGATTCGCCAGTCATTTTACACGCTCAACCAGGCCGATGCGCTGAAGGCGCTTTTTCATGAAAACTACATCGGCGCCAGTTCCATTCTCTGTAGCAAGGCCGCCTGGAAAACAGTGGGCGGCTACAGTGAAAAACTAAAAAGCGCCGAGGATCTCGATTTCAGTTTCCGGCTGGCCGAGCGCTTTTCATTTGGCTACGTGGACCAAGTGCTGCACCGTTACCGTCTGCGCGGAGACAGCAAGTCTTCCAACAAGATCCGGAATTTCCGGTGTGCGCTTTCGATCGTGCGCCGCTACGCCCGCTTTCCCATGGATTCCGTGTCGCGGCGCGCGCTGGAAGAACAGATTATTGAGTTTGAGGCCGACCTCGCCTGCCTTTGCAGCGACTGCGGCAAAATTCCTGACGCGTTGAGACATTTCTGGAGCGCGCTATTTCTCGGCGGACCGCGCCGCATGCTGCTGCGTCCAAGCCGCAAGCTGTTCATGAACTCCGCTATCTTTGTCGGAGACCACCTCTTGCCCAGCCAACGCCCCGCCTAATTACTTAGAGCTCTTATTCATTCACCGAGTCCCGTGGGCCACGGGCGACTTCAGAAAAAGTTCAAGGGACGTCTGCAACAGTGGGAATTTGCGAAGGCTTCCGTCGCAACATCCCTCTCAAAGCGCGAAAAGCCGGCTCACCGATCACCGTTTTCAGTAAGAGTGTGCGCCGGTCGAAGTGTGCTTCCGCATCATGAAACCGGAGCGGCGAGGGGTGCACAAAAAATGACGCAACCACATGCCGCAGCGCATTCAACCGCGCGCCGGTTTCATGAAACGCCATCGCCGAATCGTAATGAAAGTACGCGTGTGCCGCCTCACGTTCAGCCGTGAACTCGGGATTCAGCGCGAAAAAATCGCAGAGCACCGCGCGGTAACTCTCCGCCATGCGCCGCGCTTGGTTGATACTCTGCCCCGCGTGATGCCGGTACGTCCACACCGCCGCGTTCACACGCGCGGCAGGAGCGCGCCGCGTCAGCTTCAACCACAACTCGCGATCTTCCGCGAGACGGCGCGCCTCATTGAAGAGCCCGTTTTCCAGAAGGCACTCACGCCGCGCCAGAGCGCTCGACGTCCCAAAGGGCAGCGCTTTAAGAAAGTCTTCGACTGAAAACACGGAATAAAGTCCGCTGGCCGGCTGCTTCCTGGCCGCCGTATTCAAGCCGCCAATCAGCACTGCATCCGGATGAGCCGCGGCGCAACGCCTCTGCGACTCGAGCTTATTCGGAAGCCAGATGTCATCGGCATCCAGCATCGCAATCCAATCTCCTCGCGCCGCGCGAATCCCGCGGTTTCTTGCCGCGGAAACGCCGGCATTGTCTTGCCGGATATATACAATCCGTTCAGCGTATGGCCGCAGTGCCGCTTCGGTTCCGTCCGTCGAACCGTCATCCACAACAATAATTTCCAGCGGCGCGAAATTCTGGCGCAGCGCCGACGTGAGGGCTTCGCCGATAAAATGGCCGTAGTTGAAAGTTGGAATCACCACGCTGATCGTTGGCTGTTTCAGGGTCGTAGTCATGCGAAGGCGCGGAGTAACGGGAGCCGCGCCATCGTCGCGCGCCACTCCGGCACGAGAAAATAAACCAGCACACCAAACACCCCCGTGCTGCAAACGCATCCGATGAAGAGTTCAAAAAAAGTGCGGTAAGGAACAAACGCCAAAGCCGCCGTGATCAAACTATAAAACAGCGCCACCGCGAGGCAACGCGCATGGATGCGCCAATACTCACGGACTTTTAAATTAAACTCCCGCCGCAGCACCAGCGGGAAGAGCACGCCGCGAAACACAAACATCGGCAGCGCCATCCCGAGCGTCACGCCATGAATTCCCAGCCGGTCCACCAGCGCGATGCTCAAGCCCACATTGCAGAGCGCTTCGATCAGCGTCATTGCCGTCACCCATTTCAGCCGCCCCGTTCCGGCGAGCAGCCCGTTTGCCGGGCCCGCGAGCATCGCCATAAAATAGCCCGGCAGCGCAATCAGCAGCACCAGATAGCTTTCGGGAATCCATGGTTTGTCGATCCACAGTGTTAAAAACGGCAGCCCGAACACACCGATATTGACGAGCCCGAACACAGTCAAAAGTCCATTGTTGAGGCTCGCCTTTCGGTAAAGCGCCCACAGTCCTTCCGTGTCTTTTTTCTCGCTGAGTCCGCTGAATTTCGGGATCAGCACCGACCAGACCACGCCGATCGTGGTGCTTGCTATCAGGATCAGCCGGAAGCCGATGCCATAAATTGAAATCTGCTCCGGTGCATCAGGGAGGTGGTACCCGATCACGGCCGCTTGAATTTGAAAGCGGAACATATCGGCCAGCGCCATCAGGAACATGGCGCCGCTGTAGCCGATCAGCATCAGCATCATCGCCCGTTCCGCGCGCCACGGGCGCGGCAGTGTGATCCACGAACATTGCCGCATCGCCGCGCCCAGTACCGCCGCATTGCGCACGACGCTTTCCAGAACCGACAGCACGCACAATCCCCAGAGCGAAAGTCCGGAGCGGCTCAAGTAGAGGACGAGCGCAACTTTGAAAATGACGTAAGTGATGATCTCGATGCCGTCGTACACAAAAAAGAGCGACCGCCCGCGCAGGCTCGCCGCATAGGGCCTGCAGAACAGATCCAGCCCCATGCTGATGCCGAGAGCGGCGATGAGTCCCTCCGTGCCGCCCAGCGTGGCCGGATACAGCGCCGGCAATACCCGCATCAGCGCCGCCGTCATCAGCAGTGCCAGCAACCCCGACGCGCCAAAAATGGCCACGCTGGAATCGAAAACCTGCACGAGCCGCGCGCGATCGCCGCTCTCGTAGTAGGCCGCGCTGAACTTCATGCAGCCCGACGTCATTCCCAAATCGAGAATTTTCATGTGGCCGATAAAGCTCATCACGAGCAACCAGATGCCGTATTTTTCTTCTCCTAGCGCACTCAGGATTGCCGGAGTGACCACAAAAGTTCCACCCACCAGAATAAAATTACTGGCCCATGAAACACCGACATTCAAAGTGGGAATCAGGTTTTTTAAGCGGGCCTGCCAGCGCCCCGCGTGCGCTCCCGGGCCGCTCGGATCAGCCACCGCATGCGGCAACACCGGTGCCAGAGCCGACTTTGCACTAGGGCTAACATTGGACATGGAATCCGGCAATCTCAACGAGTCGAAATGGGATACACACGAACCGACTTCAATCGTTAGAAACTGCCGTGCCAGACTGCAGTTCGCGCGTGTCCCCGGCAGACAGGAATGTCTGCCCCACCATCGAGTGCCGCATTTTTATGAGTGTGACCAGAGCAAGGCGTCAACCCGGAGAAGCCCTAGCGGCTCTCCTATGTGTCGTCTGTTGAGGCCGTGTTTCTTGCTTACCGGAACGGAAACTCATGTTCCATGCGCCGCAATAATTCTTCCGCGGTCCGCCCGACCGGCCCGGTGGGATCTAAGTCGCGCGCGTGTTCGAAATCCATGCGCGCCGCGCTCCGTTCATTGCGCCGCAAACGCCGTTCGGCGCGGATCAAGAGCGGCACCGGATCACGCGGCTGCAGATGCACCAGCACCGTTGCAATGCGTTCGGCATCCAGAATCTTTTTTTGATGATCGAATAGCGCGAGCAGGTTATTGCACATGCGGGCCAGAATTTCTTTCGGGGGCGTGGCTTTTAAATGTTCGTCCGGAATAAAGGGCTGTCCTGACGATTCCACACGCTGCCGGCATTCATCCAGATTGAGCGCGTGCGCGCCATTGAAGGGATCGATCAGAAGAAATTGTTCGCCCTTGCCCGTCGTCACTTTGATGCGCACGATAAAATGCCCCGGCATGCCGACGCCTTCAGCCTTCAGATAAAGCCGCCGCACCACCGCCAGATAAAGCACCGAAAGCGCGATCGGCAAACCCGTTCGGCGCTCCAGAACATCCGGCAGGTAACTGTTGCGATCGTTGTAAAAATTTTCGGTGCTGCCGTGAAACCCTTCCTCGCGCCAGAACTCCCCGAGTTTCTTCACAATCTCCAGCGTGCGCTCTCCGGTTACCTTCCGCGCTTCGTCGCGTGTAATGGACAAATTTCGATACACGTACTCCGCGGCTTTTTTCGACAGCTGATCGATGTCGCGCAGCACGCGCTGCACCGGCAGGTTGGGGTAGGGCAGGCGCGCCAGCAGCACCGCGCCGTGCTCGACCTGGTAGTCCCGTTTTTCGCGAATCAGCCCGAGATAAATCTGGCGCCCTACTTCGTCCGGCACCAGCAGCCGCACCAGTGCGCGCGCCAGTGCCGCCGTGTGTTCCTTGCGGCTGGCGGCCGCTCGGGCCAGCGCCGGCAGAGCGTCGGTGCCGAGCTTGATCAACTCGCGCGAAATCTCGCTGCGTCGTTCGGGCTCGACCTCTTCACAGACCTGTAGCAGCGCGTGAGCCCGCACGCGGCGGCGATAGAGCTCCCCCGCGGGCGCCGGCAAGTCGCGAGGATCGGGCGGAAAAAAGGGTAGCGAGTCAGACTCCATGCAGCAATAGTCCCTCAACTCCACTTTCGGTTAACTCCGTGACGTGTCAAGTTCACCACCGTCATTTCTATCGCTCAGCGCCTCCACGCGATGACTTTCGTTTGTCGTCCCGGCGTCCCCCAAAAAATAATTACAACTCAATTTTCGTCGACGCTGCACGTTGTTCAGCCGTTTGCGCTTTATTGTCATAAAAGAAATCTCACGGTCAATGGGTAACGCCGTTATCCAATCAACTGTTCAGGCCGCGTTCGGCCTCGTCATGCTCTCCTTATATAGAGGGTGTGGCAAATAGTAACGTTAGGCAATGACGGTAGGTTTACGGAAATTCCGGTGTCTTAGCTGGAAGTGTTGCACAGGTGCGGTGTATCCCAAGTATGTTCCAGCGACATCGTTAACGGGGTTGACAGGGAAAATGTAAACCTGTAAATTTCCTCGTCTTCAATAGTGCCGAAACCGTGATGAAAAGCTCTGTTCCGTGGGGAACAGAAGGGCTAACCCGAAACCCTGACGTGAGTGGAGAACCATGAGTCAACCAGCAAATGCAAAACGCCTCCTGTGGGCCGGATTTACCGCCATTTTTGCCGCCGGCATCGGCTTCGCCATTCGCGGCAATATTTTTGCCAATTGGGCCGCTGATTTCGGTTTCACCGGTGCGCAGTTGGGTCAGATCGGCGGCGCCGGCTTTACCGGCTTCTGCTTCGGAATCATCGTCGGGGGCATCCTGGCTGACAAAATCGGATACGGCAAACTGGTTGTCGCCGCGTTCGCCTTCCACGTTCTCTCCGCCGTAGTCACTTTCGGCGCGACCAAAGGCCAGCCTCAGAACGTGGCTTTCGTTTACCTCTATATCGGCATGTTCCTCTTCGCGCTGGCCAACGGAACGCTGGAAGCCGTCGCCAACCCGCTCGTGGCCACCATCTTCCCGGAAAACCGCACGCACTACTTGAACATTCTGCACGCCAGCTGGCCGCTGGGACTCGTCGGTGGCGCACTGGCCGCCCTCTTGATCGGCGACAGCCTGAGCTGGAAGGTGCAGCTGGGTCTTTACTTGATCCCCACCGTGATGTACGGCGTCATGTTCCTGGGTCAGGAAATGCCCAAGTCCGAAGCGTCCAAGCAGGGCCTGAGCATCGGTGAAATGTTTAAAGACATCGGCATTCTCGGCGGACTGGTCGCCTGCGCGCTGATCACCTTGTTCATCAAAGATCAGCTCGGCGGAATTCTGGCCTTCTTCACCGGCAGCGAATTCTTCTCGACACCGGCGTGGACCTACATTGCCGTCTCCATTGGACTGGGCTTGCTTGGAATTGTCGCCGTCATCACCCAATTCTCAATTGGCTCCGTCCTGCTCTTCGCGCTGTTCGTGGCTCACGCGCTGGTCGGCGCGGTCGAACTGGGCACCGACGGCTGGATTCAGAACATCACCGGCAACATCCTGACGCCTGGCCAGGGCACCGTGCTCTTCATTATTACGTCGCTGGTCATGTTTGGATTGCGCTTCTGCGCGCACTGGATCGAAAGCACGTTGAAGCTCTCCCCGCCGGCGTTGCTGCTGGTCTGCGCGCTCTTCGCGGTCGTGGGACTCAATCTCGTCAGCGCCGTCACTGCCTTCGGTGGCGCTGTGGGAGCCTTGCTGGTCTACGCCATCGGTAAGACCTTCTTCTGGCCGACGATGCTCGCGGTGGCTTCCGACCGCTTCCCGCGCACGGGTGCTGTCGCCATCAGCTTCATGGGTGGAATCGGCATGATGTCCGCCGGTTTGATCGGCTCAGCCGGTCTCGGTTACGCCAAGGATCGCTTCGCCGGCGAAGAACTGAAAGCCAAAAATCCGGCCGTTTATGAGCAGTACAAGGCCAAAGACGCCAGCGGCTTCCTCTTCTTCGAAAAAGTTCACGGCCTCGATGGCACGAAACTCTCCGAAGCACAGAAGGCCAAAGAAAAAGGCACGCCGGAACAGCAAGCCGCCGCCGCAGCCAGCATCGCTGGCGACCGCAAAACCCTGCAGGCCGATGCCTACATTCCGGCCGCCATGGCAGTCATCTACTTGATGATGCTGCTCTACTTCAAGTCGCAGGGCGGGTACAAGCCGGTGTCGCTCGAAACGAGCAATGCCACGGCGCGCAAAGAACACGAGACCGTAGGCGCGCACTGACCGAGGTTTTTACTTTCGGAACAAAGCCCCCTTCAAAGTTTGAAGGGGGCTTTTTTTTCGCCCCTCCGTTTTTTGCCGTCCTCTGTGCCCTCCGTGTCCTCTGTGGTAGATTCATCCGTATGCCGTTCTTGGCTGCTTGGCGTCTTGGCGGTTTAAAAATTGTTTTCCGATTCACCTTCAGTCCGCAGCCTGACCCTGCCGATACTTCAGAATTGAAGTTCTCTGCTGCACAACTGAAAAACCAAAGAGAGTCCCGCTTATGGCCCGCACTGTTGCGCGGTCGCACATGTTGTTTCCCGGGTTGCTGCTTGCGGCGCTGCTGCTGTTTCTGGTTCCAGAGACGCAGGTCAGTGCCCTGCGCGGCCGCGCCATTTCCACACTCAGCCCCGTCCTCACCCTCGTTTCCGCGCGCCGCTCGCCGACTCTCAAGCCCGCGCTCATCGCCGTTAAAATCAGCGCGCCAGAGAAATCGTCCGGGCAGCCGCCGGACCTAAACGTATCCGAACTCGACATCGCCACTTCCGAAAACGTGCGCCTTCGCGCTGAAATCGCCCGCCTGCAGCAAGCCACCGGGCACAGCAGTCCTTTTAAAGCCCCATCCGGCTTGGCTGCCGATGTCATCGCGCGCAGAACCCTTTGGCAGGAACCCGTTCTGGCGGTCAATCGGGGCGAAACCGATGGCGTCGCCATGCACTCCGGCGTGCTCCACCGCGGCGCCGTCCTCGGCCGCGTCATCACGCTGGGCTCGCGCGCCTCGTGTGTGGCACTGCTCACGCACCGCGGCATGAGCATCGCCGCGCGTCTCGCTGATTGCCGCGTTGAAGGCGTGTTGCAGGGCCGCTCGCAGAATTCCAAGAATGACGGCGACGAAAAACTCTGCCGCATGGCCGTGATCGGAAAAGAACTCAACGCCAAGGTCGGAGAAAACGTTGTGACCAGCGGCTACGACGGCGTCTTTCCGTCCGGACTATGGCTGGGTGTGGTTACGGCGATCAAGAAAAAAGGCGATGTGCAATGGGAAGTCACCGTCCGTCCCGCATGTGATGAGAACGCCGCCGAATGCGTTCAGATACTGACTCACGTTTACGCCGACGTTCCCTGGCCGGCGCAGCCGAAAAAGAGATAGCAGTAGCCGTTGCAGTTGTGTTCCCCTCCCCTTGAGGGAGGGGGTAGGGGGAGGGGTGAGCGGCGTCGCAAACCCGAAACCCGAGACCGAAAACCCGAGACCCGATCTGCATGCGTTCCCTCTTCTGCCTGAGCCTTTTCTTCTGCGCCGCGGTCGTCCTGCAGATGGCCGTTTTCCCGGCGCTGCTGCCCACCTTGCTGCGCCCGGATGTCGGCATCCTCTTCGGCATCGCAGTTCTCGCGTACGCGCAGCGCGATTTCGCACTGGCCTGCGTTTTCATCCTCGGCTTGCAGGCCGACCTCTTCGGCTCCGAACGCTTCGGCTTGCTAACCTTGAGTTACCTGCTGGCCGCTGGCGCGATTCTCTGGCTGGCGTGGCGCGAACTGACGCGCGGCGATCTGCTGGCGGCCTGGATCGGTGGCATCGCCGGAACCGCGTTGGCTCATCTTTTTTATGTGCTCATTGGAAAAATCAGCGGCCACGACATTCTCTGGGGGCAGGCCGCCGCAACCTGGTTTTCGTTGGTGCTCTCCGCGTGCGTGTGGGGATTGCCCTGTGCCTGGCTGTGCGGGCAGTTCGCTTACCGCACAGGCATGATGGATCTGGCCGTGCACGAACGCTGGGCCTCGGAGGCGCGCCTCTCCGCCTCAAGACGAGGCAAATTGGTGCGAGGATAACGAAGACTCAAGACTCAAGACTTTAGACTCAGGACTTTAGTCACATGTTCAAAAGCCGTATCGGCGTTCTAACGATCATTCTGGGCCTGGGTTTTTCGGTCGTGCTCTTCCGTCTCGGCCAGCTTCAGATCTGGCGTTACCCTCAGTACGCCGCGCTCTCGCGCCGAGACCGTGAAACCGAGCGCATGGTGCCGGCGTTGCGTGGACCGATCTTTGATCGTTACGGAACACTGCTCGCGGAAGACCAGCCGTGTTACGACATCTCCGTGCGCGCTGATCGTCTTCGTCTCGACTTCGTGAAAGTCGATGAGATTCGCAAGCTGGCGACAACATTCCGCCCGCCGCAAACACGCACTGAGAACCACGAGGCCATCGTGCGGACACTGCGCGCCGACCGCGACGTTGAGTTCGATACGCTGGTCGCGCGTCTGGGCGAAGAACCGTACGTGCGCGATCTGGCGAAAACGGTCAAAGGCGATGCACGGGAGATCGCCGAAAATCTGCGCAAAGCGCTGTACGCCGTGGCTTGCGGCCGCGCCTCGCCGCGCACGCCGCTGGTTCTCGCCAGCGAAGTCGATGAGAAAATCTGGCTGAGCCTGCGGACGGTTCACGAAGACGTATTCCGCGATCATCGCCAGCTTTACGGGACCCTCGCCGACACACTGTCCGCTGCCGAAACACCGCCGTTTCCCGGACTCGTCGCCACGATCTCCACGCGCCGCGTTTATCCGCTGAATGCGACCGCCGCGTTTGTCATAGGCGCGATTGGGGAACTCTCGCCCGACGATGAAGAAGACCTGCGCCATGACGGCGTGCTGCTGGATAACGCAGCCGCGCGCAAACGGTATTGGAAGAATCTGTGCGACACCATGAAAGATGAGACCGCGGAAAAATTGACTCCATTTCTGCTGATCGATCCGCGCGACATCGCCGATCTCGGCGAACTTTACCGTGTCTTCTCCCGGCTGCGCCCGTCGGAATGCCAGGCCGTCGCCGCGCTGGGCCTCGCCGAACCGCTCCGCTGGAGCGAGCGGCCGCCGCGCATGAAATTGACCGAACCGGAGATGCTCTGGCTGGGCGTCGGATTGCCCATAAACGTCAACAAGAACAAACTTCCCAATCGCATCGTCGGCGAATCGGGCGTGGAACGCATGTACAACGAAAAGGCCCGCGGCAAAAGCGGCATGAAAATCCGCGAGTCCGTTCTGACCGAAGGCGACGACACTCTCGCTTACTTCAAAAACTCCGACCCCGTTGAAGGCCAACCCCTGGCTCTGACCCTCTCACTGGCCTGGCAGAAAGCCGCCGAGAACGCGCTGAAAGGCCAGACGCAGCCTGGCGCGATCGTGGTTATCGATGTCAAAACCGGCGACGTACTGGCGCTCGCCAGCTGGCCCGACTTTGACCCGAATCTGTTTGCGCCGCCGCGCGACGGCAAGGAACGGCAGGAGAAACTGCAGCAGGTTCTAAACAATCCCAACAAGCCTCTGCTCAACCGCGCGATCTCCGAACAGTACCCGCTCGGCTCGGTGATGAAGTCGCTCGTGGCCGCCATCGCTCTTGAAAAAGGAGCGGTTACGCCCACGGAAACGTTTGAGTGTGTCGGCTATATCATCGAAGGCGGTCAGAAATTCCGCTGCGACGAAAGCCGCGCACACGGCATCGTCAACATTTTCAAAGGCATTCGCTGTTCCTGCAACGTGACTTTCCAACAAATCGGCGCGCGTATGGGTGTCGAAGGCATGGCGCCCTACGCGAAGATGATTCTGGGCCGCCGCACCGGAATCGACCTGCCCGGCGAAGTTCCCGGCATCTATCCCGACCGCGCCTGGCGCGTGCAGACCTGGCCCACGAATCCGCAGGCCCGCGTATGGACACGCGGCTACGATTACCAGCTCTCCATCGGCCAGGGCATGATGACCAGCACCGTTCTGCAAGCCGCCGCGATGATGGCCGCCGTCAGCAATGGCGGCAACATCGTCACGCCGCGCGTCTGGCTCGACGCACCGATTCCGCCACCGCGTCATCTTGGCATCTCCGAAGCGAATTTAAATATTGTCCGGCAAGGGTTGGATGAAGTCGTCAACAGCGGCCGTCCCGGCGAACGCGGCACCGCCTACTCTCCCTTTCACGATCACGGCCCGGAAGTCGCGGTTCGCATCGCCGGAAAAACCAGCACGGCTGAACACAAAAAAGGGGCCGCGCCGCACGCCTGGTTCGCCGGTTACGCACCCTCTGACAAACCCCAGGTCGCTTTCGCCATCCTGCTCGAAGAAGCCGGCCACGGCGGATCCGCCGCCGCACCGCTCGCCTACAAAATGCTTCGTGACGTCTACGGCACCCGCGGCGCGCCCAACCCGCGCCCCGGCGCCCCGCGTGAACCTGTTGCTGTGAATGCAAACGAATAATCCCTCCCCCTGAGGGAGGGGGGGACCGCGTGTTCTGTTTTGTAAAATTCCCGGAGTGTAACGATGGCCGAACATGCTTTAGACAACAGCTTTCAGACACTGCTCGCGCGCTTTCAACGCGTCGACCTGTTTCTGCTCGGCTGCATCGCACTGGTGACGCTCATCGGCATGTGCTTCATCGCCAGCGCCACATATAGCGGCACGGAGACGGGCGGCACGGCTGGCTTCCTCGCGCGGCAAACCGTTTTTCTCTGCCTGGGCGTCACGATTTTCCTCGCCATTCAACGCGTGCCCTACCTCAGTATTCTCCGCCAAGCCCCGCTCTTTTATCTGATCGGCCTGATTCTGCTCTGCGGCGTATTCGCGACGCGGCCCATCAACGGCGCGCGCAGCTGGTACAACCTGTACGTTTTCAAATTGCAGCCCTCGGAACTCATGAAGCCGATTCTCATTCTCACGCTCGCTCATTACCTCATGTACCGTGAAAGCTACAAACATCTGAAAGGACTTTTCATACCGCTCGTTCTGGCCATGGTGCCGATGCTCCTGATTCTCAAGCAGCCCGATCTCGGCACGTTCCTGGCCATCTCGCCCATTCTTTTCGTGATGCTCTTCGTGGCCGGCGCGCGCATCTGGCATCTGGCGCTGATGGTCCTGGTGGGCTCCGGCGGCATGGTGCTGATGTGGTTCAGTATCATGCGGGATTATCAGAAGCGCCGCGTTTTCGCGTGGCTCTGGCCGGAAGAATATCGACTCGGCGAAGCCTGGCAGCTCATTCGTTCCGAAGCGGCTATCGGTTCAGGCGGTTTCTGGGGCAAAGGGTGGGGCCAGTCCAGTCAGAACGGGCTCAATCTCCTGCCGGAGAAGCACACCGATTTCATTTTCGCGGTGGTCTCCGAAGAAGGCGGCTTCGTCGTCTCCGCCATCCTGTTGCTGCTCATTTTCCTTGCCGCCATGAGCGGCCTCGGCATCGCCTCGCGCACCCGCGAACCGGCCGGACGCCTCATCGCTGTCGGCTGTGTGACAATCCTGTGCTCGCAGGTGCTGATCAATACCAGCGTCGCCCTCGGCCTGATGCCGACTACGGGCCTGACGCTTCCGTTCGTGTCGTATGGCGGCAGTTCGATGATCAGCGCGTTCATCTGCCTGGGCCTCCTGATCAACATCGGCTCGCAGCAGGAAGTGGTCCTCGCCCGTGAAGATTTCGCCTGACCGGGCGTCTGCTTAGTGGTACACCGTCAGAGCAGCGCAGCGGTTATCCAAAAAAAAACAGGCCAGGGCGACCACATGACCTTTTCCACTCGGTACTCAGCACCCAGCACTCCGTGGTGGGGCAGACATTTCTGTCCGCCGGGGACGCGTACCGCCGCACTGCTGGTGATCATTCTGTGTCACGCTGCATTGGCCGGAGAAGCTCCGCCCGCGCAGCCCGCCAAACCCGAACCGCCGAAAGCCGAGCCCTACCTCGCGATCACCGATAAAGAAATCAACGAGATCACGTACGAAGACTGCGAACTGGACAATGGCTTCGAGATCCCCTTCGCCGCCAGCCTGGAGAATCTCGCCGACGACCAGAAAGAACGCCTGGACGAATGGAAGAAGAAGTTCGAAGACTGGAAACCGGCCAAAGAAGAGAAACTCGGCCAGCGCGTGCGCAATATCATTGCCTTGATCTCGATCATCGATGCCGGCCACGGCGAGTTCGAAGCCGAAGCGCCCTACGTGGTTTACGAATGGATGAAGATGGAAATACCCAAGGAGAAACTGATCAAAGCCGCCGCGTGGGTCGCGCTGAAAACCAAAGACGGTGAATGTATCAAAACGGCGCCGGACATGGACATGGACGCTGAAATCGACGAAGACGAAGTCCGCGGGCGCTCCAGCGTTTACGCCAAAAAAATTCTGGGCCGCCTGCTCGGAAAATTACCTCCCAAATAAGAGCGCGGTTGCCATTCACCCACACTTACTTTAGGCTATCTTTACAATGCCTTTGCATCGTTGGAGTACACTCGCGTCATGCTGATAACGGTGTTTCATGGTTTCACTTGAAGACGCTTGCGTCTCGTTTCCAGGTGGAATCGCCGCTCTCAAGTCTGTCAGTCTCACCTTCAAGCCCGGTGAATTCACCGTCATTTTAGGCCGCTCCGGCGCCGGGAAATCCACCCTGCTGCGCTGCTGCAACCTGCTGCAACGCCCGACTACCGGCAGCGTGCGGGTCGACGGCCATCGCCTGAAATCCGCCGCGGACCTGCTGGCCCATCGGCGGCGCACGGCAATGATCTTCCAGCTCCATCACTTGATCGGCCGCAAAACCGCGCTCGAAAACGTGCTCATCGGACGCCTCGGATACTCCGGTTTTTTCCGGAGTCTGCTGCCGTTTTCGCACGCCGACTTGAGCCTCGCCATGCGCTGTCTGGAACGCGTGGGTATCGCCGACAAAGCCGGCACCCGCGTGACCAAACTCAGCGGCGGAGAACGCCAACGCGTCGGCGTCGCCCGCGGACTCGTGCAGGAACCCAAAATAATTCTGGCCGATGAACCCGTCGCCAGCCTCGATCCCGTTACCGCGCGGACGGTTCTTGAAATCCTCCATAAGATCTGCGTCGACGACAAAATCACCACGATCGTCACGCTGCATCAGGTGGAACTCGCGCGCGAATTTGCCGACCGCGTCATTGGACTGTCCGGCGGCGAAGTTGTTTTCGACGGCCAGCCAACTGAGTTGAACGATGCGGCAATCAAAAAAATTTATCCGCACGGCGAAGAGTCCGATACACCCGCCGCGGCGGTGCGCAGAAAAATGCTGATGCTGGCCTGTTCAGGTTCGGACGTGAGTGCGTATGTGGACGATTGATGGTTTTTGGAGTTTTAACGGAGGAAAGAAACGCAATGACACGCATCAAGTTTTTGACGGTGTTCGCCGCGTTGGCGACTGTGGCACTCGGCCTGAGCGGCTGCGGTTCGGGCGACAAAGCCACAGGCGACAAAGCGGGACAGGGGATGGCCCCGTCCAAGGCCGCGGACAAGGAGGGCTCGCTCGATCCCGACACGATCGTGGTATCCCTCTTGCCCGATCAGGACGCCGGCACGGTGATCAAGAACAATGAAGGCTTGAAAAAGTATCTCGAAGTTAAGCTTGGCAAAAAAGTGGATCTGACTGTTCTGACAAATTACGCGGCCATGATCGAAGGTGTTCGCCAGGGACACGCGCATCTGGCCTTCTTCGGCCCCGCGTCGTACATCAAAGCCAAGGAGCTCTGCCAGGTCGAACCCTTCGCCGCGCTGATCAACAAAGGCAAGCCGACCTACTATTCAGTGCTGGTGACAAACCCGGCCGCGAACATCAAAACCGTCGCCGATGCCAAGGGCAAAAAAGTCGCGCTGGGCGATAAGCTCTCGACCTCCAGTTCATTCGCGCCGCGCGCGATGCTCTTCGACGCCGGGCTGATCGAGGGTAAGGATTACGAAGCGCAGTACCTCGGCAAACATGATGCGGTGGCGCTGGCCGTGCAGAACGGCAATGCCGAAGTCGGCGGCATGGGAAAAGAAATCTATGACGACCTTGTGGCCACCAAAAAGATCGACGAGACCAAAGTAAAAATCCTGGCCACCTCGGAAGAACTCACCGAGTATCCCTGGGTAATGCAGAAGAGCCTGAAGCCGGAACTGCAGGAGAAGATCAGGAACGCGTTCTACGAACTGAAAGATCCTGAAATTCTGAAGCACTTGAAGAAGGCCGAAGGCTTCGCGAAAATCAACGACGCGTCCTACGAAGGCGTGCGCAAAGTTGTGACTAAAGTTGAGAAAATGGAAGCCGCGACAAAGGCCGCCACGAAATAAAGGGCTGTTGTATTCGGGTCCCGGAATGTGACGGGACCCGATTTTTTCATTCTTCCGCTCGCCGGATTGAGGAAACCCATGTCACAGCCAGCGGTGGAGGCGGCGGCATTTAACGCTGGCATTAGCGAGTACAAGCGCGGATGGATGTTTGCCTATGTATTTTTTGGCGCGGTTGTCGTTTCGAGTCTATGGGCTTTCTGGTATGTGGAGTTGCTAAATCCAGAGAAATGGAAAAAGGCCATCCCGGCGCTCGCGGATCTCAGCTACCGCATGTACCCTCCGGATTTCGCGGATAATCGTTTGTGGATCAAGCCGCTATTTCAAACCATGGCCATGAGTATCGGCGGCACCCTCATGGCGGTTGCCGCCGCGATTCCGCTGGGTATCCTCGCCGCCAAGAACGCGACTCCGCATTTCGCGCTTTACTACCCCACGCGAATAATGCTCAATTTCATGCGGGGCGTCCCCGATCTTATCGCCGCGATCATGTTCGTAGCCGCCTTTGGTTCCGGCAGCCTCGCCGGCATGCTGGCACTGGCGTTTCATTCCACGGGTGTACTCGCGAAATTTTTCGCCGAAATCATTGAACACACCGATAGTGCCACGATTGAAACAGTTCGTGCCACTGGAGCCGGGAGGCTTCACGTGTTTTACCATGGCTATCTAACGCTGGCATTTCCGCAACTGGCGGATGCGTCCATTTACCGGTGGGAGTGCAACTTTCGGAATTCCGCGACACTGGGAATGGTCGGGGCCGGTGGAATCGGATTTCAGATCGTTGCCGCATTTTCAATTCTTGCTTACCGCGAAGTTCTGGCGCTGTTGATTCTTTTCTTAGTCCTGGTCACGCTCGTGGACTTCCTTGGCGCTGCACTGCGGCAGCGGATAAAGTAAAAGGCCCTTGAATCATGAAACCTCTCGTCGCGATCACGCATTGGGTTCATCCCGAAGTTTCCGGATTTCTCGCCGAAGAATTTCGCGTCACCACGAATGACACGCGTGACTCCTGGCCGCATCAGATGCTGCTTGAAAACGCGCGCGATGCCGGAGCGCTCATGGTCTTCATGCCCGACCGCGTTGACGCCGCGCTGCTCGAGGCGTGCCCGAACTTAAAAGTCATCGGCGCCGCGCTGAAAGGCTTCGACAACATCGATGTCGAAACGTGTACCAAACGTAATATTCGCGTCACCTATGTTCCCGATCTTCTCACCGTTCCGGCTGCGGAATTGACGGTGGGCATGATGATCGCCCTCGGCCGCAACGTCATCGCCGGGCACGAGCGCGTCAGCAGCGGCGCGTTCAGCGGATGGTGCCCCATTCTTTACGGGACTGGAATCTCCGGCGAGACAGTCGGCATTCTGGGGATGGGCGCGATCGGCCAGTCGATCGCGCGGCGCCTGAGCGGGTTTGGAGCCCGCATTCTGGGCTTTGACGCGATAGGGCTTCCTTCCGCCCGCGCCGCGGAACTGAACGTAACCCTGGGGACTATCGATACTATTCTTGAGCAGAGCACGTACGTCATCGCGGGTCTGCCGCTGAAACCGGATACGCGCCATCTTTTCAACGACGCCGCCATTCAGCGCATGAAGCCGGGCTCATTCCTGATCAACATCGGCCGCGGTTCGGTGGTGGATGAGATGGCCGTTTCTCGCGCGCTGAACAGCGGGCATCTGGGCGGTTATGCCGCCGACGTGTTCGAGTTCGAAGACCTCTCACTGCCCGACCGCCCGCGCAGCATTCCGCGCGAGTTGCTGCATTCACCGCAGACGCTGCTGCTGCCGCATCTCGGTTCGGCCGTGGAAAAAGTCCGCTTCGAAATCTCCATGAGCGCCGCGCGCAGCATCATGGCCGTGCTCTCCGGCCAGCGCCCGGAAACGTGCCTGAACTGACGGCGCGCAGGCTTCCAGCCTGCGCGTTTCATTGGAGAAATCAGATTATTCCGGGCTCTGAAAACTCGCGGGCAAGATGCCCGCGCGACACAGGCAGGCTGGAAGCCTGCGGTACAAACTACCGGTCGTAATTGAGATTCGGCGAGAGCCAGCGTTCCACTTCGGCCACCGTCATTCCTTTTCGCGCGGCGTAGTCTTGAACTTGATCGCGGTCTATTTTTCCGAGCGCAAAATAGTGCGATTCCGGATGCGAGAAGTAAAGACCGCTGACGGAACTTGCCGGCAGCATGGCGCAGCTTTCAGTCAACTGCATGCCTGCATTTTTCCCGGCATCCAGCAGCGTAAACAGCGTTTGCTTTTCGGTGTGTTCGGGACACGCCGGGTATCCGTGCGCGGGACGAATGCCGCGGTATTTCTCGTTAATCAACTGGTCGATCGACAGATTCTCAGTCAGCCCGTAACCCCACGCGTCGCGCGCTTTTTTGTGCGCGTATTCGGCGAACGCCTCGGCGAGGCGGTCGGCCAGCGCCTGGGAATTGATCTTGTTGTAATCGTCGAGCGCCTTCTGGAATTCGGCGACAAGCTCATCCACGCCGTGCCCCGTCGTCACCGCGAAGGCGCCGATGTAATCCTTGCGCCCGCTGTCTTTGGGCGCAATGAAATCCGCCAGGCAATAAAACGCGCGATCGGCAGCCTTCTCCGGTTTCTCGGCCTGCTGGCGCAACATGCGAAACGCCGTCAAAACGTTCGAGCGCGACTCATCCGTATAAAGTTCGATGTCGTCGCCGATGCTGTTGGCGGGAAAAAAGCCGTACACGGCGCGCGCGGTATACCGTTTTCCGCGAACGATGCGCTTCAATAATGTCTGTGCGTCATCGAAGAGTTCGCGTGCTTTTTCGCCCACGCCGGGTTTCTCGAAAATTTCCGGGTACCGCCCACTCAATTCCCACGTGCTGAAGAACGGCGACCAATCGATATAGGGAACGAGTTCTTCTAGCGGGCATGAGTCGATCACGCGAAGGCCCGAAAAATTCGGCGTCGCGATCTCGGCTTTGCTCCAGTCGTAAGCCGGCTTCCGCCAGCGCGCGTTCTCAAGTGAAATCATGGGACGCTGCTCTTTTTTGGCTTCATAATCCTTGCGCATCCGCGCCTGCTCAAGGCGGATTAGGCGGCTAAATTCAGGCCGGTTTTCCCGGCTGATCAGACTGCCGACGACGCCGACGGCGCGCGAGGCATCCAGCACGTGAAAGACTTCGTGCGAGTAGCCTGGCGCGATTTTTATGGCCGTATGCGCGCGGCTGGTGGTGGCGCCACCGATCAGCAAGGGGATGTCGAATCCCTCGCGCTCCATTTCTTTGGCGACGTGCATCATCTCATCGAGCGACGGCGTGATCAGTCCGCTCAGACCGATGATGTCCGCTTTCAGTTCGCGCGCGGTTTTTAGAATTTTCTCGCACGAACACATCACGCCCAGGTCGATGACCTCGTAATTGTTACAGCCCAGAACCACGCCGACAATGTTTTTGCCGATGTCGTGAACGTCGCCTTTCACCGTGGCCATGACGATCTTGCCCTGCGCCCGCGTGCTGCCGCTGGCCTTCTTTTCGGCCTCCATAAATGGCATCAGCACGGCGACAGCCTTCTTCATCACGCGCGCGCTTTTTACAACTTGGGGGAGAAACATTTTTCCCGCGCCGAACAGATCGCCGACGACGTTCATGCCGGCCATCAGCGGCCCTTCGATCACATGCAGCGGCTTGGCGTAATTCTGCCGCGCCTCTTCCACGTCCTGCTCGATAAAATCGACGATGCCCTTCACCAGCGCGTGCGAGAGACGCTCCTGGACTGTGCCGCTGCGCCAGGCTTCCGCGGCGACGACAACCTTGCCTTTCTGCTTGACGGTCTCGGCAAACGCGAGCAACCGCTCCGTCGCATCGGGGCGCTTATTCAGGAGCACGTCTTCGACAAGCTCGAGCAGATCCCTGGGAATGTCCTCATAGACGGCGAGCATGCCCGCGTTGACGATGCCCATGTCCATGCCGGCTTTCACGGCGTGATACAGGAAGACCGAATGCATGGCCTCGCGCACGACGTTGTTGCCGCGGAAGCTGAACGAAATATTCGAAACACCGCCGCTGACTTTGCAGCCCGGCAGCGTTTTCTTGATCAGGCGCGTGGCTTCGATGAAGTTCACCGCGTAGTTGTTGTGCTCTTCAATGCCGGTCGCGACGGTCAGGATGTTGGGATCGAAAATGATATCCTGCGGCGGGAAGCCTACTTCCTGCGTGAGAATGTTGTACGCGCGCGTGCAGATTTCGACTTTGCGCTCGATGGTGTCGGCCTGGCCTTTCTCGTCGAAAGCCATGACAACCACGCCCGCGCCGTAAAGGCGGATCAGATGGGCCTGCTCCTTAAACTTTTCAACGCCTTCTTTCATGCTGATGGAATTGACGATGCCTTTGCCCTGCACGCATTTCAGGCCGGCTTCAAGCACCGACCATTTGGAACTGTCGACCATGATGGGGATGCGCGAGATATCTGTCTCCGCGCCGACATAGTTTAGAAAGGTGGTCATCATCTTTTCGGAATCGAGCATGCCTTCGTCGAAATTGATATCGATGATATTAGCGCCGGCTTCGACTTGCTGGCGCGCCACGGTCAGCGCCTCCTCGAGCTTGTTCTCCTTGATGAGCTTGGCGAATTTCGGCGAGCCCGTCACATTGGTGCGTTCGCCGATGTTGAGGAAATTTGTTTCGGGGCGGATGACGAGGGATTCCAAGCCGCTGTAACGCGCGTAGGGGGCGGGCGTCGCAGGCTGGCGCGGCGGCAGGTCGCGGACGGCGTCGGCGATGTGCTTGATGAATGCGGGCGTGGTGCCGCAGCAGCCGCCGACGATGTTAAGCCAGCCATTCTGAGCGAAATCGCGGAGGAACGGCGCCATGTCTGGAGGCGTCATGCTGAAACCGGTTTCAGCCAATGCGTCCGGCAATCCGGCGTTGGGGTAGCAGCTCACGTAATGTTCCGAGAGGCCCGAGAGTTCCTCGATGTGCGGGCGCATCTGCTGCGGTCCAAGCGCACAGTTCAATCCAATGCTGAGCATCGGGAAGTGCGACATCGATGTGTAAAACGCTTCCATCGTCTGTCCGGAGAGCGTGCGATTGCTCGCGTCGGTGATGGTGCCGGAGATCATGACGGGGAGGGCGCGGCCGGATTTCTCGAAGTACTTCTGGATTGAAAAAAGTGCGGCCTTGGCGACGAGCGTATCGAAAATGGTTTCGACCAGCAGCAGGTCCGCGCCAGCCTCGACGAGCGCCTTCACTTGCACGGTGTAACTGTCGACGATGGCATCAAACGTGGTCGGGCGCCATGCCGGATTGTTGACGTCGGTGGCGATCGAGAGCTGCAGATTGGTCGGGCCGATGGCGCCGGCGACGAAGCGCGGACGCCCGTCTTTTTCCATCGCGCGCACGGCCGCGCGCTTGGCAATCTGGACCGCCGCGGCGTTCAAGTCCGCGGCGAGGTTTTCCATGCCATAGTGGCTCATCGCGATGGGGCTGGCGTTGAACGTGCACGTTTCAATAATGTCAGCGCCGGCCTCAAGGTAACCGGAATGGATGTTCTCGATCATCTCGGGGCGGGTGAAACAGAAGATGTCGTTGAAATTCTTAAGCTCGCGGCCGTACGTCTTGAAACGCTCGCCGCGGTAATCAGCCTCGTCTGGACGGTGTCCAAAAAATGTCTTGCCAGCAGGCCCGAAGATCATCGTGCCCATGGCGCCGTCGATGATGACGATGCGTTCTCGCAGGGCATCGAGAAGACGGCGTGAGTGTTCCGGAATTGGGCGTGCGTTCAAAGAGTGCTCCCTTATTTATGCCTGAAGGCATATTAAGTTGCGGCGGCGTCTGGAACAACCGAAGTGTAGTTGCTTCCGGTCAACCAATGGTTTAGCGAACGAAACAGCATGGCAGGTGAGAGCCCGCCGTAGCCGTCAAGCGCTACACTGGAAGTTTCCGGATTTCTCCGGGAATTTGCGGCGTCTGCGTCTCGGAGCTGGCGACCGCGGCGAAACAGAGTGCGAGGCTTTTCAGATTGTTTCGCGCACTGTTGGACGGCTCTCGTTTTTCTTCAATCGCGCAGAGCAGTTCGGCCATCGTTCCGTGAAAACCATCTGGAAACCAGCTTCCTTTCAATTTCGGTTTAGCGACGCCTTTTTTTGTCGTCAGCGTGACGGATTGATGGGTCAGATCGGCTCCGGCACTTTCGATGGCGCCGAGTGTGCCGCTGATGAAAGAATGGTCTTGCGCGCCAAAACGAGTGTCCGCATTGAAACTCAGTATGGCTTGAGCATCAGAGTATTCCACCAGTGCCTGCGCGAGCAGCGGGGGCGCGGCCTTCTGCGCCGGCGAACGCGCGAGCGACGCGTACACGCGGCTCGGCACGCGATCGCCCATGTAACAGGAAATCATGTCGAACCAGTGAATGGCGAAATCGTAAAGCACCACCTGATTCACCGCGTTAAAAGGCGTTCGAGCGATCCAGTTGTGATTCCAGTGCACCGAGAGCGACGCGGACAGGACTCTGCCGATCAGGCCTTTCTGAATCGCGTTGCGCATGTAGCTGACGTGCGGCGCCCAGCGTCCATTCTGATTGATGGCCAGTTTCAATCCGCGCGCGTCGGCCAGATTCGCCAGCCGCTCGCCGGCATCCAGATCCAGCACGAACGGTTTCTGGCTTAGCACATGCTTTCCGGCTTCAAGGGCCGCTTCGATGATAGGCGGACGGTCCGGCGGATGGGTCGCGATATCGACAACGTTAATGTCTTCTCGCGCGAGCAGCGTGTTGTAATCGCTGTAAATCTGTGCTTTCGGAAAAAAGTTATTCTTCTTGTCGAGCGCGCGATCGGCATTGTGATCACAGAAAGCGACGACGCTATACCCCGCTTTTTTGTACGCCGTGAGATGATGCGTCGTGATGCCGCCACAACCGATCAGTCCGATCACGGGGCTGAACTTGCGGGGTGTGCCAGGCTGATAGGGCAAGGGAGGCGCGGCATAACGGCGCGTGCTTCCAGTCGCGTTGAGCGCGTAACTATCCGCTTTTTTGCGTGTTGATTTTGACGGCGCTGACATAGTGGACTTCGCCTCATTTTACGAGTGGAACGGTCTTCTTTTTCTTGATGCTCAGCAGGGCCGTTTCAACGATCTGCTGGCCCGTGCGGGAGAGCTCCGGCGAGAGGCAATTATCGATGGCTTTATTTTTCTCAATGCAATGAATGAGGTATTGAACCGGTGTTTGAAACGGCGCTTTTAGCGTATCCGTTTTCACCTCAAATCCCGCCGGACGCTTTGACGTTTGCACGCGCAACGAGGGCTCGTAATCGTAAGCGCCGATGGTTCCCGCGGTGCCAACGATCACGAAGCCGCATTTGGGCTGCGGCTGGTGCGTCCACGGATCGGTAAAAGTCCCCCAGCGCGTTTCGAATTTTGTCAGTCCGTGAGCGTAGCGCGCGACAGTGATACTGTGCTCATCGACTTCGAGGCCTTTGGGTTGATCGACCACCGTAGTCACTTCGATCGGTTTTTTTCCGCCGTGATACCAGGTGCCGAGGGTGACGCCATATCCGATGTAATCGAGCATCGAGCCGCCGCCGTCGGCCTTTTTGTAAAACCAGCTCTTCGGTTTTTCGCGATCCATTTGTTCCGCCGTCGTCTCGATTTTGTCGGCGAGATGAAAAAGCGGACCGCGATTTCCGCCGTAGTGATGCACTTCAATCACGTCGCCGATCTGTCCCTCGTCGATCAAACGCTTCGCCGTGACGTGAACCGGGGACCATTGCAGCGGCCAATTGATCGCGAGCAGCTTCTTTGCTTTCTTCATCGTGGCGATCATGCCGTCGGCTTCGCGCAAGGACGCCGCGAACGGTTTTTCCATGATGATGTGAACACCGTAGGGCGCGACTTTCGTGGTCCATTCGCCGTGCTTCGCGGTCGCGGGACAGAGCAATACAACGTCCGGCTTTGTTTTCTCAAGGCACTCGCGGTAGTCGGTGAAAACGCGCTCTTTGGGAAGTTTGAAAGTTTTGATCGCGCTGTTCATGCGCGCGGGTTGCTCATCGCAGATGCCGACGAGGTCAACCCGCGGATGCTCGAAGGCCATGCGCAGATTGTCGCCCATATGCATGTGGTCGAAGTTGATTCCGGCGATCTTCCATTTTTTCAAGACGCTCTCCTTTAAGTATCAATGGGCGGCAAAACTGAAATAGCGGGCCGGATTCTCCACGACGATTTTTTCCCATTGGGTATCGGTCAGGCCGCGCGAAAGCAGCGATTGCTTGAACGTGGTCAGCAGAAATGTCAGTCCCGGCTTTCCGCCATAGCTACTCCAGTACGTTCCGCGCGCCGCGTCCATGCCCAGCATGATCTGGCTGGGAAACTCCGGCAGAAGCTGGCATACCAGATCAAGCGTCGGATTTCCCTGCCCCTCTTTCCAGCGGAATGCACTGTCATACTCCAGACCGGCGCCCCGGCGCAAGAGCGCGCGATGGTATTCCAGATCGGGCTTGCGGTCCGTGTGAGAGAGCGTGATGTGCCGCGGATCAACACCATTTGAAATCAGCACGTCGAGTTGTTCGATGCCGGCCGTGCCTTCATCCGTGTGAGTGATGACCGGGCATCCCGTTTTGACGTGAGCCTGCGCCGCGGCGCGAAATATTTTCTTTTCGTAATCGCTGAGGTGGCCGAGGCCGGCGGCGATTTTGATAACTCCGGCGCGGATAGTGGTGCGATCCACTTCGGGTCCAGCGTAATCGTTGCGATCGATCCCGATTTCAATGTCATCGATGAAAAGCCGCGCGAGTTCTTCAGCGCTGAGGCGCGTCGACCAATGACCCGGCGTGTAATATTTCTGAAGATGCAAGCCCGTCGGCGCCACGATGTGAACGCCGGTGCGGCGCGAAACTTCCGCGAGTTTCAATGCGTTGCGTCCGCTGTCGCACGGCATGCAATCGATCATGGCGCGACCGCCGCACGCATGGAATGCGAGAAGTTCCGTACAGGCGGCATCAACCGAGTCGATGCAGAATTCTGGAAATAAATGCGTGGTGAAACTGGGATCAATGATGACGTGTTCGTGCGCGTAGCATACGCCGAGTTGAGCCACATCGATATCGCCGGCTACGGTTCGAACAAACAGGCTCACGAGGATACTCCGCGCTTGTTTTGCAGCCATGCATGTGCTGCCGTCGGCGCAATGTCTCGAGGGGTTTCCAGGACGGCGCCTATTCTTAAAAGTCCATTTTGTAATGCGGGGATGGAGATTTCGCGCGCGCCGCAATCGCGTTCCAGTGAGTGTGCGGCAGCCAGTCCGGCGGCCTGGCCCATCGCCATCGTTTGCGCCATGGAACGGCACGACGCGTGAGCGTCATGCGTGGCACTGAAGCAGCGGCCCGCGATCCATATTTCATCACGGCCTTTCGGGACGAGCGTGCGATAGGGGACGTCGTAGGCCGCGCCGCCGGGCACGTACGCCCAGACGGTCTCTTCTCCGCCGGAACCCTTGCGGTGATCTTCGATGGGCGCTCCGCAGAGGAAAATGCGGTCGTCGAAACGCTGCGCGTTTAAGCAATCCTCGCGAGTCAGACGGTATTCGCCGTAAACGCGGCGTGTTTCGCGCACTCCGATCTGGGTCGATAAATTGATGATGCTGGCATTCTCGTAGCCGGGCACGCAATCGCGAAAGAACTTCTCATAGGAGAAGGATTGCCGGCGGCCTTCCATCTCCGCGGCGGTAAGTTGTTCGAAGTCGGTGGCATCCACATCGGCTACGCGGACGGCCACGGTGGCGATGCAACTCTGCTGAACCATGTCGTGCGCGCTGCCTTTTTTTCTAGGCAGCGGATGTGTGCCGCGCTCGACGGCTTCGGCCATCTTTTGTTCGAGCATCTTTTTGCCGCCGGCGGCGCGAAACCGTACGAGGTCCACGTTGCTCATGCGAAACGTGGTCGTGAGCGTTTGCGCCGGATCGATGTCGCCCGCTTTTTCATGGGGAATGCCGGCCCAATGGCAGAGATCCGCGTCACCTGAGGTATCGATGAAGCGGCGCGCGGCGATGCGGAAAAAGCCACGCTTGGTGAAAATGATCACGCTCGATATGCGGCCGCTAGCGGTGGTCTCGACATCCACGATGCTGGCGTGAAGGACAACGCGAACGCCGGCGGCGCCGAGCAACTCATCCCAGACGAGTTTGAGGCGTTCTGGATTGTAGGTGACGCCCGTTCCCGCGCCGTACGTGTTGGCGCGCAGATTCATTTCATTGTGCCGCGCCAGCGCGTCGACGACACGGTCGGGAATTCCGCCGACGACTTTGCGAGGCTCCGCGCCGGGAGTGAAAAAGCCGTAGAAGGTATCGAGCATCTGAGTGGACGATCCGCCCAAAAAGCCGTAGCGTTCGATGAGCATGACGCTGCGCGTTCCACTCTCCCGCGCGGCGATGGCCGCGCAGCAGCCGGCAGATCCGGCGCCGGCGACGAGGATATCGACATCCGCGAAGATTGGAATTTTCTGGTGATTCAGAACGGATTGCATGCTGATTACCTCAAGCCGACGTTCTGATACAGCTTCGCGAGACGGCGCGCGTGTTCATCGTAGGCCGCTTCGAAGAGTTCAGTTGCCCGCTCGGCTCCCACGACAGCGGCGGCGCTCAATACTTTCGGTGGAGATCCGGCTTTCGTGAGGCGCGCGGCGACCTCGGCTTTGATCGCATTTACCAGAAGGCAGCCCCCGATGGTGGAGCCCGGCGCAACGGGCGTATCGAGGCCGGGAACCGTCACCATCGCATCGCCGGGAGGAGCGCCGGTATCGAGAACAAGGTCAGCGAAATCCTGCAATTTTTTCCCGCGCGAATCTTTGGAACGCGAGGCTTCCGAATGCCCGCGGCTAATGATGGCGACGACTTTGATTCCGCGATTTTTGAATCCTTCGGCGATTTCAATGGAGACAACGTTGCATCCGCTGGAGGAGATCACGAGGGCGGAATCGGTGGTGGAGAGATCGAAATTTCGCAGGATGCGTTCGGCGAGGCCGGAGACGTTTTCAAGGAACATGGCCTGGCGCTGACCGTTGGCCCCGACAACCAGATTGTGGAACGTCAGCGAGAGTTCGACGATGGGATTGAAGCCGGGAAACGAACCGTAGCGCGGCCACATTTCTTCCACCATGATGCGGCTGTGGCCGGAGGCGAAGAGGTGGACCATGCGTCCGGCGAGAATGGTTTCGGAGAACCAATCGGCGGCGGTTTGAATGCCTGAATTCTGATCGGCGACAACGGCGAGAAGTTCGCGGCACTTTGAAAAATAGTCCTGACTGGCGCTCATCGTTTTTACCTTCTCAACACAAAGACCCGAAGACTCAAAGACACTCAAGAAACGGCGTTTTTTTCAGACTCACGAAGCGCATGGTACGCGGCACCGATTGCGCCCGCGTTGTCTCCCAAGAGAGCGGGGACGATGCGAACGCGGTTTCCGGCGGGACGCCACTCGAATTCATTCAAGTAGGCGTTCAAGGGTTCGAAGAGTGCGCGGCCCGCTTTGGCGATGCCGCCTCCGATGATGACGACCTCGGGGTCCAGCACGTTGATCAGGCCGGCGATGGCGCAGGCGAGGGCTCGGACGGAGCTGAGCCAAAGGGTGCTTGCGGCGGCATTTCCCTTGATGTGTTCGTCAACCAGTTGGCGCGTTGAACTGAACTGATTATGCGTGCGTGAGGCGAGTGTGCATTCACCGATGGCGTCTTCAAGACTGCCTGGAATCGCGATGATGTCGGGAGAGCCGTTGGCATTCAGCGAGATGTGTCCGAGATGCCCCGCGCGTCCGATGTGGCCGCGCAAGAGCTTTCCGTCTGAGTAGATCGCGCCGCCGACGCCGGTGCCTAAGGTGAGCAAGAAGACGTGGCGGCAATCAATCGCCGCGCCGCGCCAGACTTCTCCCAGCAACGCGGCGTGAGCGTCGTTGATCACGGCGAGGGGAACTTTTGACTTCAGCGCGCTCGTCCAATGAAGCCCTTGAAGCCCATGCAGGCGACCGGGCATGATCGCGATGGAGCGACCATCGGGTGAAGCGAGTCCCGGGGCAGCCAGACCGATCGCGCGGGCCGCGGTTCCCTGTGCGCGTTCGAGCCGCTCGACGAGTTCGCCAACCCGGCCTGGAAACGTTCCGTGCTCGCGGTCATCGGTGGCGCAGGAGAGCGCTGACAAAACATCGCCAGAGAGCGACAGGCTTGCGGCCTTGATGTTGGTTCCCCCGAGATCGATTCCGATAAGGTAGCTCATGTTACTCGCCGGGGTACTGGCCTTCCGTGACACTCCAGCCGCCATCAACGGACAAAATCTGACCGGTCGCGAAGCGGGACTGATCTGATAAAAAATAAATGACGGCGGCGTCAAGGTCTTCGGCTTGTCCGACGCGTCCTCCGTCCAGCGGCTGCTTGGTGCTGATGAACGACTGGATCGTGGCGTCGTTGGCGGCGCGTGCAGCCATCGGAGTTTCGACCAGGGCGGGCGCGACAACGTTGAAGCGGATTTGATCTATGGCGTAATACGCGGCGCAGCTTTTGGTGAAGCCGATGACCGCGGATTTTGCCGCAGTGTAGGCGTGGGTGGCAAAAAAACGCGGGGAAGGGGAGTAAGCGAGCACGGAGCCCATGTTAAGAATGCTGCCGCCGGTTTGCTGTTTCAAAAATTGTTTTGTTGCGGCCCGATTGGAATTCATGAGCGAGGTCAGGTTCAATTGCAGAGTGAAATCCCAGCCTTCATCGGTGATTTCGTGCAAGGGGCCGTCGCCCCTCTTGCGGCCGCTGCCGCCAGCGACGTGGTAAAGCGCGTGAAAGCCGCCGAACTGCGAAAGCGCCAGTTCAATGGCTAGCGTGGCGGTCTGGCTATCCATCGCATCGCCAGCCTTGGTGCGAACGGACGAGCCCAGAAGTCTGGCTGCTTCCTGGGCGCTATCAGCGCCACGCCCAACAAGAATCAGCTTGGCGCCATTGAGCACGCACGCCTTCGCGGCCGAAAGGCCAAGGCCGGTGGTGCCGCCGATAATGACAATGACCTTGTCCTGTAGAAGGTTCATGCGGAGAATGGTAATCGCACGAGGAGAGCTCGCGCAATAAAAATATCGCTTGTGAGTGATAACTGATATGATAAAAGAAAAACATGGGCCGCAATCGCAGCGATAAAGTGGAGCAGGTGAAGGCGCGACTTCTCACGCGGCTTGAGGAAGGATTTTATCGCGCGGGAGACCGCTTTCTTTCCAACCGCGCGGTGGCTCAGAAGTATGGCATCAGCTACCAGACGGCGCACCGGCTGGTTCAGGAATTGTGCGACGAGAAGCATCTGGAGCGCAAGCCCGCGTCGGGGACGTATATTCCAGGAACGCAGACGCGGGGCGTGGGCGCGCAACTCTTGTTTCATTCGCGGGCGAAACGTGCGGGCAGTTTCGGGGCGCGGTTAGTGGCGACATTGAGAGCGCGTTTGGAGCGGGACCGCATTGAATTCCGGCTGACTTGGGCGGACGCCGCGGCCGCTCCGGCGAAGGGATTTTTTCCAGTGATCTGGGAGTGTCCCGAGGTGTTGAAAGCGTGTGCGAATGCGCGGCGGCCGGCGCTGCTTTTGAATGAGCGCCCGCCGTCGGGAATTGAGTCCGTCTACATAGACAGTGTTTCAACCGATGAATTTTCAGGCGGTGTGTGCGCGGCGCAATTGCTGCAGCAGAGGACAAATTCCAAGTCGGGCTTTGCAGTGCTGGCCGGACCGATGAGCGACGAGCGCAGCAACCGGCGCGCGGAGGGATTCCGTTCCGTGTTGCGCGCGGCGGTCGTTTCGGCGGACGGATGGTTCGTTGAGGACGGATACAAAGTCGCGGGCGATGCCCTGCGCCGAGGGCCGCGGGGGCTGTTCTGCTGCAACGACCGACTCGCGGAAGCGGTTCATATTTATTGCGAGCGCAGGGGACTCGCGTGCCCGCCGCTGATTGGCTTCGATGACGCGCCTGTTGCGGAACGGCTCAACCTGACGACAATTGCCATCCCGTGGGACGAACTGGTGGGCGGCGCGGTGGACGTGATCAAGAAGAGGCTGAGCGGAGATGGAAGTACGTCGAGTCACCAGATCTTCACGCCGCGGCCGGTGATTCGCTCGCTGTGAGAACGGATTCGAAGGCACGAACGGGTTTGACACGAAGGCACGAAGACTCAAAGGCACGAAGAAAAAAAATGTAAGAGGGGACTTGAACGTGACGGATAATGTTGAGCTGAAGAATAAGCAGATTAACAGCATCGTTGAGGCGGCGTATGCGTTGACGAATAGAATCGGGGTCTGGACGGCGGGACCTGAAACGAGCGCGGATAAAGATATTTTGAATGCGCTGGCGCTGGTGCAGGACGAAATGAAGGCGCTGTTCCTGGCGTGCCCTGATTTGAACCGGCCGCATAACGCTGAAGAGGTGAAGAATCTGGTCGAGAGAGCGCTTCTTTTAATGACGAAGTGTTCGATGGCGTTTCCGAATATCGACCGCGTGCCGGAGCTTTTTCGCACGGAGCTGAAGAAGCTGTATTGGACGCTGAATGACGCGAGTTTGATCGAGGCGAAAGAGGCCTGACGGGTGCTAAACGGGGGGAAATAATTCTTTACCAGCCCCGCCGCCGCGATACAATTTATTGCGACAATTGAAGACGACCCATGCACTAGGGGCGGCCCTGCTTTCAATAGGTGGAAATGTTCCACCGGGCCTGAGAATGACCCTCGAACCTGAACCAGTTAACGCTGGCGGAGGCAAGTGCGGGGCGGACGCGGATGACCGTGAACCGGTTTATCCTTACGTCTGGCCTGCCCACATTTACCACTCCAATCAAACACGCCAAGGTTACTTCTGCCGGCAAAAGTGTGGCGTGGCTGCGTGGTGGTCTTTACATAAAAGGAGTCATGATGGATAAGAAATTGAGTGCGATGGCCGAAACGTTTCCCATGGCGGCCGTGTCCAGCCGCACGGATTCGGCGCCAACCGAAACGTCGCGCATCAGCAGCGGCGTGTTTCCGGCATCGAAGAAAATCTTCGTGAAGGGCTCGATCCATCCGCAGTTGCGCGTACCGATGCGCGAGATTTCGCAGACGCCGACGAAGTCCCATTTTCCAGGCCAGCCCGATAGGCCGAACGCGCCGCTCACGGTTTATGATACATCGGGTCCTTACACGGATGACGCCGTGCGCATCGATATTCGCAAAGGACTCGCGCCGATTCGCGCGGAATGGGTGCGCGCGCGCGCGGACACGGATGAGCTTACGGGCTTGACCAGCGGCTACGGCCGCGAACGGTTGATCGATTCCAAGCTGGAGCATTTGAGGTTCGCGCACATTCGCAAACCGCTGCGCGCGAAAGCCGGCGGCAACGTGTCGCAGATGCATTACGCGCGCAAGGGAATTATCACGCCGGAGATGGAATACATCGCCGTGCGCGAAAACCAGAAACGCGACGCCATTCAGGAGCAGCTTGAGCAGGTGGAGCGGAAGAAAAAGGGACAGACGGTATTCCACAAAGGTTTTTCCTGGGGCGCGAAAATTCCAGATGTCATCACGCCGGAATTTGTGCGTTCGCAGGTGGCGTGCGGCCGCGCGATTATTCCCGCCAACATCAATCATCCGGAACTGGAGCCGATGATCATCGGGCGCAATTTCCTGGTGAAGATTAACGGCAATATCGGCAACAGCGCGGTGGCGAGCAGTATCGAGGAAGAAGTGGAGAAGATGGTGTGGGGCATCCGCTGGGGCGCCGACACGATCATGGATTTGTCGACGGGCAAAAATATTCACGAGACGCGCGAATGGATTATCCGCAACAGCCCGGTGCCGATCGGAACGGTGCCGATTTACCAGGCGCTGGAAAAAGTGAACGGCAAGGCCGAGGAGCTGACGTGGGAAATTTACCGCGATACGCTGGTTGAGCAGGCCGAGCAGGGAGTGGATTATTTCACGGTGCATGCCGGCGTGCTGCTGCGCTACATTCCGCTGACGGCCAAGCGCGTGTGCGGAATTGTATCGCGCGGCGGCGCGATCATGGCGAAGTGGTGTTTGGCGCATCACACGGAAAGTTTTCTATACACGCGTTTCGATGAGATCTGTGAAATCATGAAAGCGTACGACGTCTCGTTCTCGCTGGGCGACGGCTTGCGGCCGGGCGCGATTGCGGACGCCAATGACGGCGCGCAGTTCGCGGAATTGGAAACGCTGGGCGAGCTGACCCAGAAAGCGTGGGCGCAGGACGTTCAGACGATGATCGAAGGGCCGGGCCATGTCCCGATCCAGCTCATTAAAGAGAATATGGATAAGCAGCTTCAGGATTGTTTCGAAGCGCCCTTTTATACGCTCGGGCCGCTGACGACTGATATCGCGCCGGGATACGATCACATCACCAGTGCGATTGGCGCGGCGAATATCGGGTGGTACGGAACGGCGATGTTGTGCTACGTGACGCCGAAGGAACATCTGGGCCTTCCGAATCGCGACGACGTCAAGCAGGGCGTGATCGCGTACAAGATCGCGGCGCATGCGGCGGATCTGGCGAAAGGATTTCCGGGCGCTCAGGTTCGCGACGATTCACTGAGCAAAGCGCGCTTTGAATTCCGCTGGGAGGATCAGTTCAATCTCTCGCTGGATCCTGAAACGGCGCGCGCGTACCACGATGAGACGCTGCCGCAGGAGGGCGCGAAGTCGGCGCATTTCTGTTCGATGTGCGGGCCGCATTTCTGCAGCATGAAAATTACCGAGGACGTGCGCGCGTACGCGGAAAGCCAGGGTCTCAGCAACGATGAGGCGCTGCAGCGCGGCATGGAAGAGAAGTCGAAAGAATTTCTGGATCAGGGGGCGGAGCTTTATCAGAAGTATGGGGCGCCGCCCGTGTCGGGAACGTGAACATCTAATACATAATGCATAAACGGCGACGGCTAGCGCGCATTATGAATTAGCATCAGCGAGTTTCACGGGCGCAATGCCCGCTTCACCACGTCTTTGTCGAAATAATTTATGGCCATGCCGGCGTCGAGAATCACGCCTTGGGCGTTGATGCCGCTGGAGCGGTCGCTGAGCAGGAAGGCGGCGGTGTTGGCGGCTTCCTGCGTGGTCAGCGCTTTTTTACGCAGCGTGAATTGTTCGGCGATGAGGTAGCTGTCGATGTAGCCGGGGATGCCAGCGGAGGCGGACGTTTTCAACAGGCCGGGACAGACGGCATTGAAGCGCACGTTTGAAAAGGCGCTGAATGATTTCGCGAGGAACGCGAGCGAGGAATCGAGCGCGGCTTTGACGGGGCCCATGTAGCCATAATTTTCGGCGGCCATGCGCGTGGTTGAAATGGAGATGGTGACGACAGACGCGTTTTTATCAAGATGCGCTTTGAATGCGTTGGCGATGGCTATGAGGGAATAGCACGAGACGCCGACGGCCTGCAGAAAATCGTTGCGCTTGATTTCATGAAACGGTTTGAAGCCATCGGAATAATTGGCGAAGGCGATCGAGTGCACGAGGCCGTGAATGAGCGGGTGCTTCGCCGTGATCTCGCCGGCGACGCGTTCGATCTGCTCATCGAATTCGACATCGCAAAGGAAGACTTCGGCGCTGGGTATTAATTTGAGAATGGTGTCGCGGCGGGTTGGCGAGCGCACGACGAAGAGTATTTTACCGCCCTCGGCGGTGACCGTTTCCGCGATATGCCACGCGACGCTTTTTTTGTTGGCGACGCCGAAGACGACGAACGTTTTGCCTTCAAAGCCGAGAAAGCCCATCCTGAATTCCTTTTCAACACAACGACACGAGGTCACAAAGAATTTTCTGATCCTACATCTTAGTGTCTTTGAGTCTTCGTGTCTTCGTGTTTCATCCTGTTGTTTACGGCTGTGGAACGGCGGTGCAGGCGAAGTCGATGCTGACGGCGAGCTTTCCGTTCACGCGCGCGGTGCCTTCCAAGAAATAGGCGCCGGACAGTTTTTCTTTGAGCTTCGCTTCTATCTCGAGGATATCGCCAGGGCGGACCATTTGTTTGAACTTTGCATTGTTGAGGCGCGTCAGTACGGGAATCATTCCAGCGGTGCCGCCGCCGGGCATTTGCGAAATGAGGATGGCACCGCTTTGCACGATGGCTTCGCAGACCAGCACGCCGGGGAGAATGGGATAGCCGGGAAAATGGCCTTTGAAAATGGGATCGGCCGGATCCACTTTTTTGCGCGTGCGGATGCTGGTGGCATCGATGCTGACGACTTCGTCGACGAACAGGAAGGGCGGACGGTGCGGAATGGCGGCTTCAACGTTGATCATGAGATTCTTTCAAACACAAAGACACGAAGACTGAAAGACACAAAATGGAGGACGCGGCGCTACAGGCCTCCGGTGACCTCGAGGACGGAGCCGGTGATGTAGGCGGATTCTTTTGAGGCGAGGAAGAGGACGCAGTGCGCGACTTCGGCGGGGTTGCCGAAGCGCTTGAGCGGGATTTGGTTCATGTACTCTTTGCGCAGATTTTCGGGAAGGTCTTTGATGAGTTCGGTGCCGATGAAACCGGGCGAGACGCAGTTGGCGGTGATGCCGCGCGAGGCGACTTCTTTGCTGAGGCTGCGCGTGAGGCCGACCTGTCCGGCTTTCGACGCGGCGTAGTTGGCCTGTCCGGCAAAGCCGAAATCGCCGCAAGGCGATGTGATGTTGATGATGCGTCCATAGCGTTTGCGCATCATTGAGAGCACCGCGAATTTGCTCATGTTGAATGTGCCGCCGAGATTGGTGTTAAGGACCTGTTGCCAATCCTGCGGCTTCATCATGGCGAGGACGGCGTCTTTGCGGATGCCGGAGTTGTTCACGAGAATGTCGATGCCGTCCTTGTGGGAGTGTTCGAGAGTTTTGAAGAGGGCTTCGACCTGTTCGTAATCGGCGACGTCGCATTTTCTCAAATCGATGCGCTCGGCGTGTGCGGCGTTGGCGGACTCGAACGCGCTGGCGGCTTCTTCATTGCTGACGTAGGTGGCGATGACGCGCGCGCCGGCATTCAGAAAGGCCTCGCTGATGGCGCGGCCGATGCCGCGGGTGCCGCCGGTGACGAGGGCGGTTTGAGTGGTGAAATCGAATTTAGTCATGGCGGGAGAGTATAGCACTATTCGGCGGCGGCGAAAACGTCCTTGAGGGGCATGCGGAATCCGGCGAGTACGTCTTCGCCATCGAGCGCGTCGGTATCATTGACGACGAGCACTTCGCGGCCTTTGCGGTAGACGTGGGCCTGACGCAGCTTGGGATCAATGACCCAGACGAGCGTGACTCCGGCGGATAAGAAATGGTCCACTTTTTCAGTGATTTCAGACCAGTGATCGGTGGTCTAGCTTTTCACGGCGCGTTGTTCGCGGACGTATTTATCGACGTTGTTGCCGACGATCACGCCGTAATTTACGGCGCCGAGCCAGCCGGACATGATGATGCCGACGGAGCCGGCGTGGAAGAGGCCTTTGATTTCGTTCTGCAGATTCATGCTGACTTTGAGGCCTTCGAATTTTGTTCCGAAGGAGGCGCCTTCCTGGTGCTGCGTGTAGTGTTCGAAGGTTTTCGGCGTGGAGGCTTCGAGGTGGTCGATCTTTTCGCGTACGTTGGGGATGTACTTTTCGAGCGCGGTCACGGTCTCTTCGATGAGGCGCTGTTTCTCGGCCTGGTATTCCTCGTCGCTCATTAAGGCCCAATCTTTGTAGTAGGCGTTGGTCGACGAGACGATGGCGTAGCGGCCGCCGCCGGGGCGGATGTCGGGATAATAAATGCTGAAGGTGCGGCTGGTGACGTTTTTGGCATTGAGCGCTTCGGAGTCGAAATGCGGGAGCACGGAGGTGAAGAGCAGGTCGCCGACGTGGTCGATTTTCTCGCCCTTGCGGATGCCGATGTAGACTTGGCAGCTGGAGTTGTTCAGGCGGACGGCTTCTGCTTCTTCGCGAAATTCTTTGCGCAGGTATTGCGGGTCGATGAGGTTGAGGATCGTGCGCTTCAGGTTGGCGTTGCTGAGGACTGCTTTGGCGCGAATGGATTTGCCATTGGCGACGACGCCTGCAGCGCGGCCGTTCTCGACGATGATTTTTTCCACTTGAGCGTTAGAGCGGAGATCGACGTTGTTCTTGCGCATTTCGACGCGCATGCGCTTGAGGAGTTCGTTCGTGCCGCCCTGAAATGTGTACACGCCTTTACTCATGAAGTTGGAGAAGACGATGCCGTACGTGATGGCCGGATCGTCCATCGTGGAGCCGTTGGCGTAGGCGATAGGTTCCATGAGAAGGCGGGTGACGTCGCTGCGACCGGGGAAGAATCGTTCAAAAAGCTGGCGCGTGGTGAGGCTCTGGTCGTCGTAGAAATTCATGGCGCGCACGGTCGTGAAAAAGGAGTCCACGGTGCCGTCGGGGACTTTGAAGCGCTCTTTGAGGATCTTTTTGAAATCGGTTACATCGAAGCTGGTTTCGAGCGAAAACTGAGGGTTGTCGAAGCGGATGTGTTTGAGCTGCACGATGGAATCGGCGATGTCCTGCGTCCAGTATTTGCGGCAGGATTTGATCATGCCGATGGGGAAGCCATGCAGGGAGATGTCGAAGAGGTGCCCGCCTTTGCGCGTGAACCACGTGGCCATGCCGCCGTAGTTGGCGTGCTGTTCGAGCAGCAGAACCGAGTGCCCGTTCTTGGCGAGCATGTTGGCGCCTGTCAGGGCGGCGAGGCCGCTGCCGATGACGATGATGTCGTATTCTGGGTTACAGCCGGCCAGCCAGTCACGGGACATTTCGTGCCTTTCAATCTAGGGGGCAGGGGCCAGGGGGTAGGGGTCAATCAACTCTGGAATCTTACCCCTAACCCCTGGCCCCTGACCCCTGAAGTACGTGCAGATTGGCCATGGAGATGCCGCTGAGCATGGCGCCGATGATACCAAGAAAACCTTGATCCGTCCCGCACAAGTAGAGGTTCGATAAGCGCGTGCGGCCGTCTTTTGTCTTCAGCGGCGCGCCGTAGACGGCGCCGTTGTCGTGAGCGGTGAATTTTTTAATGGTCAACGGCGAGAAGGTATCGATGTACTTTACGTGGCTGCGGAAGTCGGGGACGAACTTCACGACTTCGGCGAGGCTGTGGTCGTAGCACTCCTGTTTTCTGGCTTTGTATTCATTGGGCGGAATGTTTTTCCACGCGGCGAAATTGGCGATGTGGGTGACGCGGACGATTCCCTCGTCGAGCGGTTGGGCGTATTGGAAGTTATTGGGGATGCAGACGACGGCGCTGGAGACATCGACGAGGTCGTCGGAGGGACGGTAGCGGAAGCGATCGCTGTTATTGTAAAACGTGATGGTCTGGTCGAGGCCCAGCGTGTCGGGTTGACAGTCGAGGACGGAGATGGATTCGACGAAAGTCATCTGGCCGGCGGAGGAGTCCAGTTTCGCGGCGGCGTCGGGCGGAAGGTCGGAACAGAGGCGCTCGGTTTCCACGGCGCCGGCGGATGAGAGGATCGATGAGGCGGAGATTGTTTCACCGCTGTCGAGATCGATCGAGATGACTTTGCCGTCCGTGACATTGAGCCGCTTGACGCCGCAGCCCATGCGCAGTTCGCCTTTGCAGGCTTTGTACTGCTTGAGCAGCGTGGCGATGATCTGGCGCACGCCGGAGCGCGGGCGCGCGAAGCCTTCGCAGAAGATGCTTTTGAACATGATCACGAACTGGCCGAATTCCATGTCGTCGACGTTGGCGCTGCCGTAGTAGAGCAGCGGGCAGAGGATCATGTCGATCAGCAGCGGATCGCTTAGATAGTCGCCGAGGACGGTGCGCGCGGAGATCGGTTTGGCGTTCAGATCGAGCTCATTAAAGGAGAGCGTGTGCTGGACCAGTTTGCGGAAGGCGTCGGCCTGCCGCGGGAACTTTTCGCAGACGTCGCTTTCGAAGAGTTTGAAATCGTTGCTGAAGCGCAGTTTTATTCCGGGGAAGCGCACGTCGCTGACGCGCTGCGGGCAGAGCTGGAAATCGTCGTACTTCAGACGCAACTGGCGCAGCAGTTTGTTGAGCGGCGCGCCGCGGACATCGCGGGCGACGAAATTGGTCATGGCGTGCAGGCCGACGTCGAAGTTGCGGCCATCCAGACGGTAGAAGGAGTTGAGGCCGCCGGGCATGGTGTGCGCTTCGAGGATGCAGACTTTCTTCTCGTAGTAGGCGAGGCGGATTCCGGCGGCGAGGCCGGACATGCCAGCGCCGATGATGATGCAGTCGTAGTGCGTGGACATTGAATTTATTCTAGCAAGGTGGGAACGGCGAATCTACCACAGAGGACACAGAGGACACAGAGGGCACGGAGGACGGTGGGGCATTTATTTTACCGCGGAGGCGCAGAGAACGGCGAGGGGAGGGGCGGTGGCTGCGATGGTGGGGCAGACATTTCAAGAGGATACGGGCAGATCAGGTGGCGGGTTCGATGCGTTTGAGTTCATTTCAGTGCGTTTGGATGCGTTTCAGTTCATTTGAGGCGATTTGGAGCCCTAGAGATCCAAAATTGAAAATTCATCCGTTGTATATTAGAAGAACGCACGGGCGGGCGGGATGCCCGCGGTACGGGTCGGATTACATGCGCTGGTAGCGAGGGCCGCCGGTGCCTTCAGGGACGACCCATTCAATGTTTTCGTACGGGTCCTTGATGTCGCAGGTTTTACAGTGCACGCAGTTGCCGGGATTGATGTGCAGGTGGCCTTTGTCGGGTGTTCCGATGTCGGCGGACTTCCGCGGCTGAATCCATTCGTAGACGGCGGCGGGACAGAAATGCTGGCAGGGATTTCCATATTCGACGGTGCAACGCTGCACGCAGAGATCTAAATCCGGCACCTTCAAATGGCAGGGCTGATCTTCGGCGTGGTGGCTGCCGGAGTGAAACACGTCGGTGACTTTATCGAAGGTTAATTTTCCATCAGGCATCAGGCGCGCGAGGCCCTGGTAGTTGGGGTGGTGTTTGTCGAAGCGCTCTGTCAGTTCGTAATCGGCTTTTACGGGCAGGGGATCGCCGATGCCTTTGCCGTCAGTGAAGCGCTGCGCCATGTCGTGGATGGCGCCTTTGGCAAGGCCTTGGGCGTATCCGGCGCGCCAGTTTCGAACGCCGTAGAGTTCTTCGCGCGCCCAACTGGTTTGGAAAAGGTCTTCGTATTTGCCGAGCTGTTTCAGGCTGTAGTCTTTCTTAAGCAATGCTTCGCAGATGGCTTCACCAGCGAGCATGCCGGATTTCATGGCCAGGTGCACGCCTTTTAAGCGCGCGGCGTTCAGGAAACTGGCGCTGTCGCCGATGAGGCAGTAGCCATCTCCGTAAAAGCGCGGCATGGAATAGTAGCCGCCTTCGGGAATGGCTTTCGCGCCGTAGTGAACGACCTTGCCTTTTTCGAGCAGCTTCGTGACGTACGGATGCAGTTTCAGGCGGTTGAATTCGTAGTGCGGATCGAGGTAGGGGTCCTTGTAATCGAGGCCGACGACGAGGCCGACGATGAGGTGCGTGTCGTCGAGGCCATAGAGGAAACCGCCGCCGAAGCTGTCGGTGGAGGTGACGCCGATGCCGACGGGTCCGCGGGCGACGCCGAAATCCTGTTCTTGCAGGTACCAGCCTTCCATCGGGCCTTTTTGCAGCGGGAAGCCGAGCGTGTGGACGATTTTTCCGGCGGGAAAGGTGCCAGCGGGAAGTTCCCAGATTTCTTTGACGCCGAGCGCGTAAGTCTGCGGGTGGCGGTTGGCATCCAGCGAGTGCATGCGGATGAGCTGCTTGGTGAGGCTGCCGCGCACGCCTTCGCCGAGGACGGTGACCCTGGCGTGGATTTCGGTGCCGGGCTGGAAGGTTGATTTCGGCTTACCGTCTTTGCCGACACCGGTGTCTGCGCAGCGCACACCGAGGATAGTGTTGCCAGAGGCAACCAGTTCAGCGCCGGCGACGCCTTCGAGAATTTCGACGCCGCGCTTGCGGGCCTGTTCGGCGAGCCAGAGGGACAATTCGCCGACCGAGATGATGTAATTGCCCGCGTTGTGAAGATACGGCGGCACCAGCGGCGAGGGCAGCGGGATGGCGCGGCGGTGCGTGAGGAATAGGATTTCTTCGGCGCTGACTTTTTGTTTGAGCGGCGCGCCGAGTTGTTTCCAATCGGGGAGCAGTTCGTCGAGGGCCCGGGGGTCGAAGGCGGCGCCGGAGAGCGAATGCGCGCCGACGGAGACGGCTTTCTCGATGACAAGGATATTGGGTTTTACGAAAGCGGTGCCGCTCTGGAGCGCGCGCTGTTGAGCCTGGTCGTGAATCTGGATGGCGCAGGAAAGGCCGGCGGGGCCGGCGCCGATGATGAGGACATCGACGTCTAGAATTTCTCTGTCTGGCATAGTGATGAAGTCCACGTTCCGATGGAAAGAAACCTTGAGGTTTAAGGTAATGCCACGGGGAAACTTCTTCAACACCAAGACATGGGGAACGTTATTTTGAAGACACGGGAGCACCTTTAACACAAAGGCACCATGGCTCTGAGACACGAAGAAAAAGCAGGGGTAGATGGGATAGGAAACTGTTTGATTCAAAAGGAATGGTATCGATCCCAGCGGCGGGCAGGCTGGAAGCCTGCGGTACAAGGGCGGGGCTATTCTTTGATGGTGAAGATGACGAGGGTGGGGGCTTCGCGGTTGCCGACCTGGGCGACCATTTTAGGCTGGCCTTTGGTGAAGCCGATGCAGATGGGGTCGCCGATGGGTTTGCCGCCATTCTTGATCGTGACGTCCATTCTGCATTTGCCGCTGGCGGCTGCTTTGAGGGTGATGTCGACGTCGTATATTCCAGCGCGCGCGGTTGATATGACGCCGGTGGTGGCGGTGATGGATTGTTTGCCCGAATCTTTAAAGGTGCCGAAGACGGTGTCTTTGAGCGCGACTTTCAAATGGTCGATGGAGGCGGGGATGGCGATCTCTTTTTTGCCAGGGTCGGAGGCGGTGACGCCCTGCACTTCAACGGTGACCGATTCGGCGTTCGCGGCGGCCGAGAACAGCAGCGCGGCGGCGACGAGGCTGGTTCGAAAGAGTGTGCGATGGGATCTGAACGTCACGCGATGAAACCTTTCGAGAGTTGCGGCATGGGCTCTGTTGATTAATCGGGCAGCCAGCGGAAATCGTTAATCGTATTCTCGACGTTGTCTTTCAAGAAGAAGCATACCACTGGTTCGGACTGGCTCGCCAGATAATTCACGTGAACATCGTAACGGTCGTCAAGGGCTTCGGGAATCTGCATGGCCATCGGTGTGTCATCGCTGCGCGAAACGAAAACGAGCACGGCGACAAGCAGCATCGCGGCGACGCTGGCGGCGGCGGCGATACTCCAGCGACTTTTGAGCACCGGAGAAAATTCGATCCGCGTGACGTTGGGGCTCGCGAGCTGTTCGCTCGAAACGGGCGGCGCGGCATGGGCCGGGCGGGCCGCCACTGTTTCTTGAGCGATGCCGTTCCAGACGGTGTTCCAGCGTTCGCGGCTGATTTCAGGGACGGGATTGTTTTCGAGACTTTCATGGACGCCAGCGGGCGCGGCGGAGACCTGCGCGGCGATGGCGTTCCAGCGTTCGGCGAAAGCGGCTTCACCGGGGACGGGCGCGGGCATGACGAGGGCGGCCCGTTCGATGCGATCGTTGAGCCGTTTTTCGGCGTTCGAAACGGCGACCGTCTGTTGGGCGATGGCGTGCCATGCTTCGCGGCTCGGGAGATCCGAAAGTTGCGGCACGGGCAAGGCGGCGGCTGCCTGATCGAGCGTGCGCCAGAATTCTGTTTCGCGCGGCTGCGCGGTTGTGACGAGCGCCGCTTCGCCGTCGTGCTGGGCGGAGCGCTGCAAGGCGTCAAGGTATTCGGCCGAGGGCTTGATCGTCTGTGCGGCGACAGCGCACCACACTCGATCGAAGCGCTCGGCGGGAATCGTGGGGACTGCCGAGAGCGTTTGCGCGATACGTTCAACCGTTTTTTCGTTGAGGTTCGGCGCTGTTATGGAGGTGCAAAGGCCGGACAGTTTCTTTGGGATGCTGGGGACCGGCAGTTTAGCCGCGGCGGAATCAAGGCGTTTGAGCAAGGCCAGTTCGCGCTGCAGGTCGGAACGGGCGGCGAGCTTCTGTTGCAGCCGCGGGGTGGCGGCGGCATCCAGTTCGCCGTCGGCGAATGCGGAGAGCTCCATAAGAAGTTGATCGTTCAGCATGATGAACCGTTTTCTAGTCGTTGTCCTGAATGTGCGGCGCGAGCAACTCCTGCAGGCGCTTGCGGGCATAGAACAGGCGGGACATCACCGTTCCGATATTGCAGTCGAGCGAGTCCGCGATTTCCTTGTAGCTCATGCCTTCGGCGGCATGCAGCATGAAGACCGTGCGGTGATTCTCTGAGAGTTTCAGCAACGCCGCCGAGAGCGCTTCGCTGAATTCGGAGATCTCCGCTTTGTGCGACGGGCTTTCACTGCCACTGCGCTGCAGGACGACTGCAGCGGGTTCGTCGCGCGATTCGTCGCCTTCACCCACGCGGCGTTCATCGAGACTGACTTCGACGCCGCGCCGGATATGACGCAGGCGGTCGATGGAAAGATTGACCGCGATGCGCCGAACCCATGGATAAAAACGCGCTTCGCCTCTTAGGTTCTCCAACTGCTGGTAGGCGCGAATGAAAGCATCCTGCACGACATCGAGCGCCGAATCTTCATCGCGAAGCAGACGCCAGGCGACTGCGAATACGCGCTGGCGGTACTTGAGGAAGAGTTTCTCAAATGCTTCGGCATCGCCTCCCACGGCTTTTTCAACCAGGGCGGTATCTTCCGCATCAAAATTAACGGAAGTTATAGCGCCTGTTCCTGTAATTGGTGACGCGTTGGAGGGGGGCTTATTCATGGTGTTTGAACCAAATTTGACGGAAATTCAGGCAGTGCATGTACAGTTTCGAAACACCTGCATTTAACGACAACGACGGGACTAAACAAGCGCTAAAAGCGTGTTTCTGGTTACTGGTTTGGAGTTTCGGGCTAACCTTAAATCGGAACGAGTATCCCAGGAGTTGGGCCCCTTTATTCTTCCTCGGGGGCGCCCTTGGCTCCGTTTTTGGCGAGAAGTTTGACGAGGTCGGTGCGGTCGCGCTTCTTGGCGATTTCGATGGGGGTGACACCGGCTTTGGTCATTGCGTTGACGTCGGCTTTGTGTTCCAGAAGATATTCGATGATGTCGATTTTGCAGCGGTGGATGGCGATATGAAGCGGGGTCTCGCCGCTGGCCTCTTCGTCCAGATCGGATTCGGCTTTGGCGTTGACGTCGGCCTTGGCGTCGAGCAGCAGCTTCATCAGTTCTTTGCGGGAGCGGCCGGTGGCGAGGTGCAGCGGCGTTTTTCCGGAGATGTTCTTTTCGTTCAGCGCGGCGCCTTTGCTGATCAGCAATTTGACGGTCTCGATCTGATCGCAGCTGACGGCCCAATGCAGCGGGGTATCGAGCAGCCGGGTGCGGGAGTTGATGGTTACTGGATCGGCTTCGATGAACTTTTTGACGTACTCGACGTTGCCGGATTTGGCGGCGGCGAAGATGTCCGGAGGCGGCGGGGCGATGCCGTCGTTTGTTTCGATAATCTCGATCTTGGTGTCGGGCCTGGCGGCTCCGGGCGGTTCGACTTTGGCCGCATCGGGAGGCGGCGCTTCGCCCGCGAACGCGGCGGCGGCGAGCAGGACAATAAAGGAGAGGGCGCGGCGGGAGGATTCAAACGTGCTCATCGATAGGGGTGCTCCGGTAAGATTTTGACGGGCTGAAGCCCCGTCTACTTCAACTCTTTAACGATGGCGGCGCCCATTTCCGTGCAAGAAACATATTTTTCGCCCTTTTTGGCGAGGTCCGCGGTGCGCAGCCCGGCCACAAGTGCTTTCTCCACAGCGCTTTCGATGGCGTCGGATTCCTTGTGCAGGTTGAAGCTGTATTTCAGCATCATGCCTGCGGAGAGAATCGTGGCCAGCGGATTGGCTTTGCCCGTGCCGGTGATGTCCGGCGCGCTGCCATGGGACGGCTCGTACAGGGCGACCTTTCCGCCGATGCACGCGGAGGGCAGCATGCCCAGCGAACCGGTCAGCATGGAGGCCTCGTCAGAGAGGATGTCTCCGAACATGTTGGTTGTGACCATCACGTCGAATGATTTCGGCGCGCGGATGAGCTGCATGGCGGTGTTGTCGACGATCTGGTGTTCAAAGGCGATGTCGGGAAAACCCTGGGCGACTTCTTCGGCGACGTCGTGCCAGAGGCGCGAGGATTCGAGCACGTTGAATTTGTCCACGCTGGTGACTTTTTTGCGGCGTACTTTGGCGAGTTCGAAGGCGAGTTTGACGATGCGTTCGACTTCGGGGGCGCGGTAGATCTCGGTGTTGACGCCGTAGCGTTCCTTGCCTTCGCCGTGGATGCCGCGCGGTTCGCCGAAGTAAATGCCGCTGATGAGTTCGCGGACGATCATCATGTCCACGCCTTCGATGACTTCAGGCTTGAGCGTCGAGGCGTCTTTGAGCGGCTCATACAATTTAACGGGGCGCAGATTGGCGAATAGATCGAGGCCTTTGCGGAGATTCAGGATGCCGGCTTCGGGGCGTTTTTTGTTGTCGATCTTGTCCCACTTCGGGCCGCCGAAGGGTCCCTTGAGAACGGCTTGCGCGTTCTGGCAGGCTTTGAGCGTGTGCGGGGGAAGGGGCGTGTCGAACTGGTCGATGGCGGCACCGCCGGCGACTTGGAATTCGTAGTCGAAGCGGTGGCCGAAAACGTCTGCGATGCGATTGAGCACCTTCTGGGTTTCGCCAATAATTTCAGGACCGATGCCGTCTCCGGGAAGCACAACGATGTGAAAATTCATCTGGGACCTCTGCCTTCTTTTGGACTGACCGCGGGAGTCACGGCCGCGCTGACAAAGGGAGAAATCTAACCGATGCGGCGGGAGTTCTCAAGGCGGCGCGGGAACGGCAACGGATAATCTACCACAGAGGACACAGAGGAGAACTTAGGAGAGTAACTACTCGGCGCTTTCACGCAGGTCGCGAGCGAGGCGGATGGCGTTCAGTTCGAGGTCAAAGAGGTAGCGCTGCAAGTGGATGCGGGCGAGGCGGTCCAGATTGAACTGGACGTGAACACGGTAGCTGCCGTGCTGGTATTTTGACGAGACAACCGTTGAGGCCACGTTGTCGAGATAGGCGTCGCGGGAATCGATGCAGATTTGGCATGGGGAGCCACGAGGCAGTGCATCGAGGGACCGCAACTGAGCGCCGCCGAGGGAAATATCGACCAGCGCAGGCGCCGCGTCGAGCAGTTCGTGGCCAGGGTGTCTAAAAAAGTGGCGCCGGTTCAGATCCATAGTATCCACACGTACACATATTCGGCCAGTCGTTAATGGCTTTGACGATTACTTTTTGTCGTCACTTTTCTTCGCGGGTTCCTCGGGCTTGACAACGGCCGGCGGCAGCACGGGTTTGCTTTCGGGCTCAACCTTTGAGGGGATGGCCGGGACGGCGCTGACGGGCTTTTTGAGGGGCTCCGCCTTGGGCGGCGCGTTCGGTACGGGGGGCGTTCCGGGTGCCGGCGGGAATCCGGGGATTCCCTGATGCGGGTCCGCGGCGTCGTCGGGCTTTTTTTCTTCGTCTTTCTTTTTGAGATCCTTGGTTACGTTTTCCAGGTGGTACTTGTAGACCTTGAACGGGTCGGGCTTGCCTTCCACGACGAGAATGACTTCGTCGCTTTCGACTTTGCCGAACGTGAATGTGTGTTCAGTGCCGTCTTTGTAACGCAGCGTCACGACCGCGACAGGCTTATCGAGGCCGCGGTCTCTTTCCGCCACCATATCGGCGTAGCCCTTGGCGGTGAGCTTCGACAGGTTGGAGGCGATGCCGTTGATGTTGCCCTCGTCGGCGGGCGCTTTTTCGGGCTCGGTGAGCATCCACGTGGGTTTGTCGTCGGGCTTGAGTTCCTGCTTGGGCTGGACGGGTTCCTTCTTCTCTCCGAGAACTTTTTGAACGCGTGTGGGCTTGTCGGATTTGTCGGTCTTGATGGTGATGTCGATGACGTCGTCGGCGTTGAGATTGAGCACCTGCAGGTCATAAAAGTAAGTCGGGTCGAGGACGCGGCCTTTGCCTTCGGCGCGCAGACCGGAGTCGGTATCGAGGCCTTTGTCGATTTCGTAGATGGCATTGCTGGCCTCGGTTTTCACGAAGGCCTTGCCGGCGTCGGGGCTTTTTCCGATGTAGAGTTTGGTGCTGCCGGAATCGCGCGTAAGCAGCAGTTCAGTGCGGTTCTTGTCGTCGAGATCGAACAGGGCGTCGTTGCTGCTGGGGCGGACGCCTTCTTTTTCCGCGTCCTTTAGATTGGTGAGCAGGCTGGCGATGCGGTCGTTTTTGGCCGGACGATTCTTGTGGCTCGCGAGAATCCAGCCTTTGTCATTTTTCTCAAGCTTCACGGCGATGTCGCCGCGCTTGATGTCGATGGCTTTGACGGTCTCCGTCTTGAGATCCTTGACCAGTTTTTCGTTGGTCTCGTTCGCGGAGATGACGGTGGGGCGGTCTCCCTTGATTAAAAGAAAGCCCGCGCCAAGAACGACGACCAGTGCGACGAGGATAAAAACAATGTTCGGTTTCATGCGTTGAAGCTCGAAGGTCCAATGGATTTAGAATACGTGCGTTCGTAACGATTTTGGGACGCGCGCCGAACGAGAGTGCGGGCGAGCGCGAAGAGGGCGACCAGCAGGGGCATGCCGACGATCAGGCCGACTTTGATCGCGGTGCGTTTTCCATCGTTGTCTTTGCCGACCAGCTTGTTGATGCTGCGCGTTTCGTAGCGCTTGGAACGCAGGCGCACGAGGTCGTCGCCGAGGCTGAATGTTTCGGAGATGTTCACCATCAAGGAGGCGTTGGCCTGCATCTGCTGGCCCATGTTGCGCTGCGACAGGTAGAGCGAGTGGAAGGCTTCCGGCGACGAGCAGACGACGAGGATGCCGGGCTTTTTTTCGACCTTGGCGGTTTCGGCGGGCTTGGCGTCTTTGGGCGCTTCGGCGGCCGGATCTTTTTTCCACTCGGGAATGGGCTTGCCGTCGAAGGGGAAGGGGAACTGGCCATCGAGTTTAACGAAGACATTTTTCTGGCCGGTGAAGGTTTGTTTTTCGGGATCGTATTTCAATTCTTTATCGGGATTGAAATTTTCGTTGAACGGAACGGTCCAGCTTTGCTTGGACGTTTTGGCCAGCACGCGCGAGGCGATACCGTTCTTCTTCAAGGCGGCTTCATCGAGCACGAGTTCGGCGGGAGTGGGCATCATCAGGCCGGGCATGAAGCGCGTGAGCACCGATTCCTGGTCGATGTTTTCGCCGAGAATTTTGATGTAGAAGGGATAACGCGCGTATTCGACTTCGCCGGTGAACGGGTTGATGTTTTTGGCCATCTGCAGATTGGAATGATCGGCGACGAAATCTCCGTTAGAGGAGAGGCCGACTTCCTTGAGATAGTCTTCGAGCCCGGTGGGTGTTTTCTCCGCGCGCCAGCCGAACTCATGCGTGAGTTTGAAGGGGCTTGAAACGAGCAGGACTTTGCCGCCGCCGGCGAGGTATTTGACGACTTCGTAGCGCTGGCGTTCGTTGAGCTCTTTGGGGCGGATCAGAATCAGCATCGCGGCATCGGGCGGGACGGTGCTGGCCTCGGTGAGTTCCACGGATTTGACGTCGAACTTTTCTTTGGCGCCTTCCCACTGTCCCTGCTGCAGCCATTCGTAGCCGCTGCCTTGCTGGCCGCGCTGCATCATGGGGTTTTGCTGCTGCTGCGCGGCGGCGGGGGCCTGCACGGCGATGACGGGTTTCTTATCGAGCGTCAATTCCATCAGCTTGCTGCCGATGGCGTATTCGATCTGTTCGGGGCCGCCGATGGCGGGGATGTTGACTTTGGCTTTATTTTTGTACGTGATCTTGATGCCGGTGAAAAGGATGGAGGCGCTCCAATTGTCTTTGCTGACATCCTGGACTTCGTGAGCGAATCCTTCTTCGCGCAACTTGGCGCTGAGGTCTTTATTCTCGGACGGATCGATGACGTTGAGAATGATGCGGGTTTTGCTGGCGGTTTCAATTTCGCGGAGCTTATCGAGAATGTCACGCTTGGTGGCGGTGAACCAGCTCGGCACGTGTTCGGAGACATAGTAGGTGAGCGTCGCGGTATCGTCGAGGCGGTTCAAGATTTTGATGAACGGCTCGCTGAGGCTGTATTTTTCCTCACTGGTCAGATCCATGCGCGCGAACTTGCGGTCGGCGAGAAGATTGGCCATTACCGTGACCGTGAAGGCGATCACGACGGCGACCAGGACGACGGTGTCTCGAGCGTTTTTATTTGTTGCCATTTAGACCTCTAACGCATGATGCATAATGCATAAACAGCGACGCCGTTTTATGAATTAGGCATTATGGATTATGAATTACCTTCGCCGTTCAATCACCATCACGTTTAAGAAAAGAAACCAGCCTGTGACGGTGACAGCGTAAATAATGTCGCGCGTGTCGAGCACGCCGCGCGTGATGCTTTCGAAATGGTAGCCCACGCCGAAGCGTTCAACCACGCTGGCGAGGTAGGGGCTCCAGTCTTTAATCAGCAAGAGCACCGTTTGATGGCCCATCAGGAAGAAAAAGAGGGAGATGCTGATGCCGATCACGAAGGCGACGATCTGGTCGGAGGTGAGGCTGGAGGCGAAGGAACCGATCGCGAGGTAGACCGAACCGAGGACGATGGCGCCGATGTAACTGGCGAAGATCTGGCCGATATCGGGATTGCCGAGCGACATCAGGGCGATGGGATGATGGATGGTTAAAAGCAGCATGATGATCAGGAAGAGCAGACCGGCGAGGTATTTCCCGACGACGGCCTGCCAGGTTTTCACGGGCATGGTGAGCAGCAGTTCGAGCGTGCCGAGTTTGCGTTCTTCGGCCCAGAGGCGCATGGAGATGGCGGGCACGAAAAAGAGGAACATCAGCGGGAGGACGCCGAAGAATTTGCGCATGTCGGCGACGCCGTTGAGGAAGAGATCATCGACGTACATGCCGCCGGTGAGCAGCAGGAACGCGGCGATGATGACGTAGCCCATCGGGGTGTTGAAATACGCGCCCAGTTCGCGGCGAAAGATACTGAATGTCGGTCCCATGTCTTTTGTCAGTCCTCAGTAGACGGGGCTCTCTAGCCCCGTCGGTGTTTCCAATATTGAGGGGGCTGACGCCCCACTTTTTGGGACGGGACTAAGAGCCCCGTCTACTACGCGCTGACAGTCTCTGCCACGCGCGCTAACGTTTCATGGCCGGTGGCTTTCAGGAACACCTCCTCTAAGGAGTCGGTGGCGAATCTTGCTTTGAGCTCAGTGGGCGAACCGTCGGCGGCGAGCGTGCCGCGATTGATGATGATGGCGCGGTTACAGACGGCTTCGACTTCCTGCATGATGTGCGTGGAGAAGAAGACGGTTTTGGTTTTGCCGATGTCCATGATCAACTTGCGGATTTCGATCAATTGAATGGGGTCGAGGCCGCTGGTCGGTTCGTCTAGAATGAGCAGATCGGGATCGTGGAGCACGGCTTGAGCGAGTCCGACGCGCTGGCGGTAGCCGCGCGAGAGATTGCCGATGGGCGACATGTATTTGGCCTCGAGGCCGCAGGCTTTCACGGCCCAATCGATGCGGTCCTTGCGCTTGCCGTAGGTCATGCCGCGCAGGCGGCCCGCGTAATCGAGGTATTCCTTCACGCGCATTTCCTGATAGAGGGGTGCGTTCTCAGGCAGGTAGCCGATGTGGCGGCGCACTTCGACAGGGTCGTCATCAATGGAGACACCCGCGACGGTGGCGCTGCCTCCATCGGCGACGATGTAGCAGGTCAGCACTTTCATGGTGGTGGATTTGCCGGCGCCGTTGGGGCCGAGAAGTCCGACGATTTCACCGCGTTTGACCTGGAAGGTGAGATCATTGACGGCACGCAGCGGGCCGTACGTTTTAACGAGATGGTTGACGTCGACTAACGCGGTTTCGGCGGCCATAGTATTCCTGTGGCTTGGTAGCTGTTAACGGGCACGCACTGTAAGCCTTGCAACGTTTTTAAAAAACAACTGCGTCGGACAGACGCCTGATCATCGCCAGCCTTTGAAAAAAACAAGTTTAAAAATGTCATTAGTCAGTTGTTCGTTGTTCGTTGTTCGTTGT
>Ga0163144_10001027_pt1 | contig 66163 bp, 68 predicted proteins | sample OliLak19BULKMAT1_FD_123175 | JGI IMG/M metagenome (GOLD analysis project Ga0163144, IMG submission 123175) | Freshwater microbial mat bacterial communities from Lake Vanda, McMurdo Dry Valleys, Antarctica - Oligotrophic Lake LV.19.BULKMAT1 | ecosystem: Environmental > Aquatic > Freshwater >...
TGGTCGAGTGTAGAGGCGCAATGGTTCTCTAAAGGATCTCGGAAGGGTTCGTGCGAATCTGAGGACTCACCGCGCGCACAGAAAAAAGGGCGCAAGCAAGCATTGCCATAGCCGTAGCGGAGACATGGACTAATTGGCTGGCGGAGCGACTGAATTTGACTAGTTGCCATCAGTTCCGATGGGGCTAACCATAACGACAGGAACTACCGTTAACTTTTATCGACTATGTTCCACGTCGATCAAGTCCTTCGCCACCACTCGTCTGAAGGACGTGTAACTCCTTTTCCATTTTTCTATGAATGTGAATTTCAAGACCTCGTGCCTCTCCGCAATGTTTGTCGGCGTGCTTGTCGGCTGCACCAGTTCCTATCAAGGCACCGTCACGCCCCATTTCGATGGCAGTAAATTCAGCAATCACGGCTATATCAAGGAGAGCTCAGTCACGGGATATCTGTGGCTGAGGCTGACAGATTCACAGGCGCCATGGCCTGATGGCGCCCCTGTTGCGCCGCAACCCGTACCGCCGCAGCGCGTGGACGACGGCACGGCGAGAGTTACTTTTGTCGGGCACGCCACAGTGCTGATTCAGGTCGCTGGAATCAACATCATCACCAATCCGATTTGGTCGGATCGCGCCTCCATGTTCTCATTTGCCGGGCCGAAGCGCGTGACTGACCCCGGTGTGAACTTCGAGGCACTGCCACCAATTGCCGTTGTGCTGATTTCACACAACCATTACGACCACCTCGATCTGCCGACGCTGCGACAGATAAACGCTCCTGACAAGGCGCGTGTCTTGGTGCCGTTGGGTAATCGGCCGCTAGTTGCCGACGCAATGCCAGCGAGCAAGGCTAGTGAGCACGATTGGGTCAATCGCATTGCGATTGCCGGAAGCACCACGGCTACGTTCGAACCAATGCTGCACGGTTCGGGTCGGTCACCATTCGATCAGCAAAATACGCTTTGGGCCGCATTTGTCGTCGAGGCATCGGGCCACAAGATTTATTATGCCGGCGACTCAGGCTATGCCGAGGGTCGCCTTTTTCGCGATACCCGACTGAAGTATGGCGGGTTTGATCTCGCGATTCTGCCCATCGGTGCGTACGAACCAAAGTCGTTCATGAAGGATGCCCACATGACCCCGGCTGAAGCAGTCATGGCAGCGGAAGATGTTGGGGCCAAGCGCGCACTAGCGCATCATTTCGGCGCGTTCCCGCTCGGATTTGAATCCGTGCTTGCGCCTCATGATGAGCGCGCCACCAATGCTCAAGAGGACAGCCGCAACGCCAAAAAGTCCCAGTTGATCACCAAACATCCCGGCTGCTAAAAATGCTGCTCCGGATGCCTTCAATAAAGGGCCTGCACTAAGATCGATGGTGCCATTTTTCATACAAGTGCTTGTTCCACCTACAGCGTCACGATGACATTTCCAATCTTTCGCCCGCTATCGACATAGCGGTGCGCATCGGCGATCTGCGCGAACGGATAGCGCCGATCAATGACCGGCTTGAACGCTCCCGTCTCAGCCAACGTTGCGAGGAAACGCAGATCCTCCACTCGCTCTGCTGCTGGTCCCGCGATAATCTTCTTGCTGCTGGTCATTTGCACCCATGGGATCGGCAGCATGTGCGGTAAGCCTGCCAGGACCAGCAGTAGGCGGCCGCCTTCGCTTAGAGACTTCTTGCTACGGGAAAACGGAGCCGTGCCGACTGTGTCGACAATGACGTCATAGGTCTCGCCATTCTCTGTAAAGTCGTCGTGGCGGTAATCGATCACATGGCTGGCACCCAGAGATCTCACCAGTTCCATGTTTGTGGTGCTGCACACACCGGTTACTTCCGCGCCCAAGTGGCGGGCTAGCTGCACCGCCGCAATGCCCACCGCGCCGGAAGCGCCATTGACGAGCACCCGCTCCCCTCGCTGAAGCTTTGCCCTCCTGAAGAAATCCAGCGCCGTCGTACCGCCAAATGACATCGCGGCGGCTTGTTCGTCAGTCAGATTGTCCGGTGTCAACACTATCGCCGCGTCTTCGGACAAGCACTTGTACTCAGCGTGACAGCCCATTTCCATGCCGCTTAATGCAAACACACGCTCGCCCACATTGAATTTGCTCACGCCACTGCCGACCGCCTCAATTTCACCGGCGAGTTCTGTTCCCAGAACTGGCCGCCTTGGTCTCGATACGCCCAAGAACAAACGCGAAATCAAACCAAAGCCAGTAGGCATGTTGAGACTACGCACCCTGCAGTCGCCGGATGTTACGGTTGTCGCATGGATATGTATCAGAACCTCGTTTTCCTTGGGAACAGGTTTCTCCATATCCCTCAATTGAAGGACATCTGGTGCGCCGTAGCTCTCATACACAATCGCCTTCATGCTTACCCTTCAACAGATAACGTTGTTGGGTTTCTTGCAGTCGGCCTCGAAGCCGCGCAATCGAGACCCATGCTGTGATTTTTTACTTTTGTGCACGATCTAGTAGTCGTGAAAAGGCGCTATTGAAGTCGACACCTTTCGCCGCGTCGTCGTGGCCTGCGCCTGAAACGAAAAGCAGCTCTTTCCAACTGGCAGGTACAGATGCTTGTTTGAAGAGCGCCTCGGACATCACAGGCCTGGTCGTCGTATCGTCTTTTCCAACAACGATCAGCAACGGTTCGTCGAAGCTGGCCATAGCGCTAGCGTTGCCTTTGCCTTTCAGAGTTGATTGGACAATGCCCTTGCGAATCCAAATAGAGCTATCGACAAAGCCTTGAACCCAGTCTTCTGCAGTGGTCGCAGAAGACTCCAGCACTAACGCGCTGAGCGTGCGTTGACTAGCGACGTTACCGGCAACAAAACTGCCCAATGACTGGCTATGCACGACAAGTGGCTTGTCCGCAATAGAGGGCATCGCTCGAACGTAATCGTAGATCAAGACACCATCAGCAAGAATTGCGTCGAGGGAAGCGATTCCCGTACTGCCGCCATAACCACGATAGTCAAGCATCACCAGATCGACTGGCTGCTCTTTGTATGTACTGAGAACAGATTCGTTAGACTTGCTAAGCACGAAGGCATTGCCACCAAAATAAAGAACCGTCGCGATTGAATTGGGCTTACTAAAGCGGGCTCCACTCAGCGACACATCCGATTCCAACTGGATTGAAACAGGATCGATTTTCCAGCTCCCGCTCTGGCTAACAGCTGGATCAATCCTCTCTCCGGGCCTGCCTTTTACCAGCGCATTTTCGGAGACGCGGGCCACACACCCGCTAAGCAAAACGACGAGAACTGCAAATAGCAACTTCATGTGTTGACCTATGTTGGTAACGAACAACTATGTTCAGGGCGCATAACATCCGCATAACATTCAGCGTTGCTCCCTCGCATTCCAGAAAACTTGTTGCCTAGCTGTTCGCAATCAATAGTTGCTTTCATGTTGCGGTTTTCGCATACAGCAACAGCGCAATCATGTTTTCGGGCAAACGTAGAAATGCACCTCTTCGATCAATGGCAAGCAATAAGCCCCGCTTTACAAGTACGATGCCGCCCTCGCAATCGAGGAGGAAAACCAAAGCAGGGAAAATGGAGATCTAAAACTGGGATACAAAGGGGATAGGCTCAATATCCTCTTCCGACAGACAGCCACCGCCCCGTGCACACTGGCTGTCTTCGCCTCACTTTGGTCGCAATCAAACCAAGCTTAAATACACTCAGGTGGGCTCCCGCTCACGCTAAAAGCGAACACGAACTCCGAGGCTGGCGGCATCGACATCCGTGCTGTTCAACTTCTTCCACTCCAGCGTCGCATCGACGTTGTTTGTAACCGCGTATGACAGACCCAGCCCGAAAATCGGCTCGGTCTTTTTGCTGCTTGCGGACACGCCGCTCCCGGCGAACGCGGTAGCGGAGCGGTCGGTACGTGCACCGCCTGCGCGCGCGAAAACGGATAGTGTGTCAGTCAGCGACGCATTCGCCACCAATGAGAGGTGCGAGGATTTAGCGCTCGCGTTTCCCGAGAGATCAACTATTATCGCAACGCAGGCCTGCCCTGTCACACACGGCACGCTGCTCTGACCGGAAAACCTGGCCTTGCCGAAATCGGTATAGCCGAGTTCGACGGCGAATTGTTTGGTCAACTGGCTGCCGATGGCAATTCCAACTTGCTTGTCTTTCAAATCCACTGAGCCGCCGTTGATTCCCAACTCGGCAGTCGTGGTTTTGTACTTGCTTTGCCCGCCGTCAATCGCGACGTACACACCCAGTTCCTGGGCAAATAGCAGTGGTGCGGCGCTCATGACGGCGGCGGCTGAACACACAGCAAACAGTGATCTACGAAAAATCATGTCTTTCTCCTGAAAGGGGGTTTTAAATGTATCGACCGTACGCCGAAAGTTCCCTGATAAAACTTCCGAGCTGCCCATGTCAAATACAAAACAACAGCAAAATATTTTAAGGAGATGGTGACGTGCTGACTACTGGTACATCTGACAGGGTACTGCCCCGTTGGCAGATATGAAATTAGAACGGTATCGGCTGAATCATACGTCGCAGAGCGGCCTTGGCGACGCCTTGTTGGCGATTGACGACATCGAGTTTCCGCATGATGTTACTGATGTGAAAATTCACCGTTCTCTCCGATACGCCCAGCAGTTGCGCGATCTCGCGCGAGGTTTTGCCGTCAGCCGTCCAGCGCAGGCATTCGTTCTCGCGCGTGGTCAGACTCGGCTGTGTATCAATTGGGCGGCTGAGGCGACTCACCGCCTGATGCAAATGACTGGCCAGCAACTGCACATGGGGCAGTGCGCGTTCGGTTATGGGACGCGCCAATTCTGATGGGGCATCAAGCGACAGGCTGAGGATACCCAGTTCGCCCTGTGCACCATGTACCGGCATGGTCACGCCGTCGCGCAGGCCATATTCAGCAGCTTCGCGCATTACCATTTCCGCGTGGCTGCCAGGCTCCAACACCAAATCGCTCCAGCGCACGGGTACGATATTTTTGAGGCACCACGCCATTACCGGATCCGCAGCAAAGTGCGCAGCTTCGAAGTAGCGCGTAACCCAACCCTCGGGATAGCCGTCCAGCATGATGACTTGTGCATTTGCAAAACTTGTCGGCACCCGCAGGGCATAGACAAAGCTGTGAAACCCCAGTCGTCGGCATTCCTCGCTGCAAAGTGCGGTGAGCTCCTCGATGCTGAATACCGCGGCAAAGCGCCGCTGCATTTCGATAGTTTGTGACAGTTCCATTCTGGTGCCGATAGAAGTTAAAGGGGGCTACTCTCTGGACTACTCTGGGTCATTGGCAAATTGACTTCATGTTGACCGTTCAGGCCTGATTTTGGAATTCACGAGTTACGAGCGACAGAAAGCATCTGACACTGACCGCGAGAGTCGGAATGTCGCCGCGTTTGACCGCTGTACTCTATCGTGACCAACGGCGCGGTCGATGGCGCGAGTATTGCTGGTTGCCGGCAGCCAGAAGTTTTCAGTCGGGACTGAGTGCATTCACGGCCTTGCCTGTAATGCTTGGTCAAAAAATTCGGTGAGCTCACTCCCTAGGCGCCGCAACAACGCACCTCGGTCGAACATCGGCGGATCGTCGCCAATATTTCCATCCGGCGTCGGAATTGCCATACTTGGTACGTCCATAAACGCAAAGTGCGACGCATTCGCAACCGGCATCGCCTTGGCGCGCGGCATGTTTTTCTCAATCCATCCAGCGTGGAATTTTGGAACGAGGTAGCGGTCTCTCTCCGCGTAATAGACCAACACTGGGCTGGTTATCGCGGCAAGTGATTTCGCACCAAATGGCACACCCAGCGGCGACAGGGCAACGACCGCACGCACGCGCGCATCGGCGACTGCTGGCAACAGCGACGATTCAGCTGGGCGTTCTGTTCTTGCCGGTACCATGCTGCAAAAAATGGGATCATCGGCACGATTTTCCTGACAATGTGCGCTGAGCCTTGAAATGTCCACCTGCCCACCCGCCAAGGCCAGCACGGTATAGCCGCCGGCTGAATGTCCGAGGGCACCAATTCGATAGCCCTTGGCATCCTTGGCAATTCGCCCGCTCCAGAAAACATCGCGCAACAGACCATCGATGACGCGACTTACCTGCTTGGGGCGCTCTGGAAAGAAAGCCGCCCCGCTCTGGTCGCGCAGCAAGCTGGTGTCTTGCCAGTTATCGCCGGGATGACGCAATGCGGCGACTAGATAGCCGTTCCGCGCCAATGCCTCGGCGATGCTGCTAAAGCCGCGCTCGGTGCTGCCGGTGCCATGACTCAGTACGATTAGTCCTTTGAATGTATCTACAGGTGGCGCATTGATCGCCGCGTTGACGGTGAATGGCCCCATGGCGGTCACCTTCTCAGGTGCTTGGGTTGGGTAATACATCGCCACCGCAATCGCTTTGGCCTCTGGTTCAGCACCCGGCAGACTGATCTGCCGCCAACCGGCCTGACTCGCGAATGCATTGACTGTGATTTGGAGGCCGAATAATAGGCTTGCGATCCTTTTTGCCGATAAGAAAAACACCATTTGTCTCGTATTTAGAATTGTGAAGTTGAATGTGAATCGAATTGAGCTCAGAGCACTGATAGCCGGCGACGCAGCCGGTGCGTCAACCATCGCCGGCTTTATTGTCTTTAATTGGCTCGAAAGCGCGCGGCGAAAACCAGATGCCGCGTAAGAAACGACTTGCCACCGTTATCGATTGCGCTTGATCGGCTACATATCGAAGCGCATTCGATATTGCCGCCCTGTCATATATCCGGCCATCAGAAAAAACAGCGCTGATTCGTTGAGCATTGCGAATGTCGTCAAGCGGATTCGCGTCCAGCAAGACCAAATCTGCAAGTTTGCCGACGGCAATGGAGCCTACTTTTTCCTCCAGCCCAAGATGTCTCGCTGGTACAACTGTTGCAGCATTGAGCGCTTCAGCTGGACTCAGTCCGGCACGCACAAGGCTGTGCAGCTCATTGTGCAAACCAAATCCGTGAATGACATCACCATCCAGCGAGTCGCTTCCTGCCAACACTTTCACGCCAGTCTGCACGGCCAGCCGGGTGAGTTGAAGCGAGGCTGAATGAATATCGGCCAATATTTTTGTTCTTCTGCGTCAGTTTTCCCGGCCTTTCGCAATATTGACCAGATCCATCGCTGTGGTGCCACGACATACTGATTGGCCAGCGCAATGTCTTGCTCATTCACTCCAACGGCATATCGTAAATCCTGACCAGTTGATGCCACATGGGTTGGCACGTAAGCCGTGCCCTTGTTGACAAAATCGCCCAACAGTAAAGCGCACTTATCTTTGTTGAACGTTGCCAGCAATGCCGGTTTTTCGCTGTCTTTGCCATTGAAAGCCTTACCTGCATCAGCACAATGCGCGAGGAGATAAAGATCATGTTCAAGACTGCCGAACGCGAAGCTCGTGCCAGTGAGGTTTGCGGCAAATGGAAGATGCCCTGAGACTTCGATACCTCTTTCGTTTGCGATTTTCATTACGCGTTCAAACTGCTCTGGGGCCGCCTGGTCATTAAGTTGCAGCTTTATAAACGGTTCGCCTTTACTTTTAAGCGTTGAGATGAGCTGCTCTAGCTCGCCCGACTTTTTCGGCAACTCTTCCAAATGGTAGCTGACCGTTTGGACAATGCGGGGGCCAACAATCACGCCCGCTTCAATTTGTTTCATCCAATTCTGATGATCGGAGACACAACCAAGAGAAGAGGACCATGAGCATGCATTCCCCATGTCACGAACACTGGTTACACCGTTGGCAATGAAAAGTGGAAAATGCAACTGGGGCGATAATCGCAGTGTATGGATGTGCGCGTCCCACAGGCCAGGTATCAAATACTTTCCATCGCCTGAGACCACGGTCGCGCTTGCCGCAACTGGCTTGCTACCGGCTTCACCGATATAGCGAATAACGCCGCCCTCTATTTCAATCATCTGATTTTTGAGAATGCGTCCGCCCGCTGATGAGTCAACGATATTGACGCCGAGGATAACTATCGAGGCACGCTTTTGAGGCGCTGAAAGCTTGGCAGGCGTACTCATTGCCAGCAAATTTGTGATTAGAAAAGCGGTCACTGCTACGCCTATCGCAGACATAGCGGCATAGGCGGGATATCGCCAAAAGCGAAGGCGCGAGATTCTTTCAGAGTTTATATTCATACGATTAGCGGACCAAGGCTTGATGTATTTCCTGATGGCTGAGTTTTCTAGAAATGCGGCCTCTTAAATTCCCTTTTACGGTGAATGGCCCGATAAGTATCGCGTTGCCACCCGCATCAATTGGAAATTTGCGACGAGCTGGTTGAAAAGCGCCGCCAAACGCACTGTGCCGGATACCGTTGCGTCAGAGAATGTTGCCTCGCCCGCGGACCAACCGAGAAGCCCTAGCATTCGCTACGCCAACTCTGGCATCAGCTTACCTTTTTCAAAGCGACACCGTCCGCCGCAGCAACTACCAATAGCGAAACCAGCAACGACATGCTGTACTCCATGCCACCGACTCCATGCTCGCCTACAAACCAGCCGAGCGGGGCGTGAATGAGAACGATGCCGCCAATCACGATGACCGCAAAGCCCGCAGTCATCGGGCGGGTGAATTTGCCAAGCGCCATCATCAGACCGGCGCTCAACTCGTAAAGACTGATCAGCCACACTAAAACGACGCCCGCTGGCAGCCCCTTTGTTTCAAGGAAGCCCCCAAAGTTAGGGATACTTCCGTTGACCGTTCGCACCGCTGCGTGTGCCATGAAAAAAACGGCCACGGCAACCCTCAGCAAAATCAATGAGTGCGCCAGAGAGATGTACGGATAGCCGCTCATGCCTGTAGACCTGAAAGTGCCCTCAATTCGGGCGTCTTCAATACAATTTTGATCATTAACTGTTCCGAGCTGTTGGAAAAATAGCCGCCTTTGTTTCATCGCCGCGACAGACGCCGGTGAAACACTTCTTCAATCGATTGCTGGAATGGAATTGGCTAACCTCACTTTCGTGAAGCCGAATTACACGCTATACACTGGTGACCCGCAAACGAAATAAACACGCTCAAAGGCTAAGAAAAACTAATGGTCGCAACGAAACGTATTCCTCCCTTGGGCGCTGTCCGCGTTTTCGAAGTTGCGTCGCGACATGGCAGCTTTGTTCGCGCGGCTGCGGAGCTCAGCGTGACTCCCGCAGCGGTCAGCCAACAGGTGAAGCAGCTAGAGCACTGGCTTGGTGCGACGTTGTTCGAACGCACACCGAATGGCGTGGTGCTCACCGCCGGCGGCCACGAATATGCGTTGCGTATACGCGACGTGTTTGACGTATTGATCAGCACAACGGTAGATACGCGTGATACCCGCAAGCGCCCGATTGTGACGATCCGGTCGCAGTTCAGCGTCGCGTCATTGTGGCTGACGTCGCGAATTGCAACACTCCAGAATATGCACCCGGAGATCGAAATTGCGTTGCACGCCATGCCAGAGCGAACCGACAGCCGCATCAACCCGGACCTGATGCTTTATGAATCCGTCGATGCCCCAAGCTATCAGCGGGAGTGCGCCTTCAGCGGGAAGTTTCGCGTGTATGGTGCGCCGGCACTGGTGGCCAAATTGCCGCGCGCCACACCGAAGGCCTTGCTTTCAAGCCCGCTAATTCATACCGTTACAGCCAGACGCTTGCGCGATCCTACCTTCAGCGAGTGGTTTGAACTGGCGGGTGTGGATGCGCCAAAAGCGGTGAAGGGAGCAAGGTTCAATCTTGTCCATCTGACGGCTAGCGCCTGCATCGCGGGAGTCGGCTTCGCACTGCTGCTGGATGAGTTCTGTTTGCCCAGCCTACGTGCCGGTAGCCTTGTGGCAATCAAAGGTCCGGAGATCGTCTCCCAACATCCCGTCTACCTATACACGCGCAAAAATCCATCCGCCGAAACGTTACTGGTCCGCGATTGGCTGCTCAATTCTCGCAAAGGATGAACTTCATGCACTATTCTTTGGGCACGAGCTTAAACAGCCGTGTTGCTACCTCATCAAGTGATGTGAGCGACACGCCGAACTTGTCAATTACTTCGTTCATTGGGATAACTGCATCGTACATTTCGGTCGAGTACATCAAATCCCAGGTTGCCGAAGGGAGCGGGAGGGGCGATCCGATGGGAACATAGTCTATTGACAAGTCGCGACCGATGGCCCGCGCGACACGGCGCACAACTTCTGTCCACGATACCGCCTCGGGGCCTCCAACCGCGATGCGCTGATTCAAGGCTGCCGGGTTATCCATTGCTGCCAAGGCGACGGAAACAATATCGTCCACGCTGACGAATGAATGACGCCGCTCACCACGCCCGACCAATGTGACACGGCCCTCGGTTTGCAGTGCAGTCCCGATCACCAGACCGAACCATACTTCCATAAAGAGGTGAGGCGCGAGGATCGTGTAACTCATTCCACTTTTGGCGAGCGCCTGCTCTGTGCGCCCCTTGTAGGATAAGAATTCAATCGGGCTGTTGGCATCGGCGGTGAAAGCGGAAGTAAATATGAATTGTATGACGCCGGCAGCCGCCGCAGCATCGATCAGGTTCTGATTTCCTGTCAGGTCAACGTTGGCAAAGGTGTCGTTTCCATCGCCGGTTCCTATACGCTGCGCGGCATTCGCAGTGGTAATCACGGTGGTCACACCTTCAACCGCACGTGCCAGTGATGCCATATTCTTCAAGTCTCCCGCTACCGCCTCAGCGCCTGCATCGGTGAGCGGGAAACTTGCCGCACTGTCGCGCGTCAAGATGCGTACCTGCTTGCCCTGCGCCAACAGCTTCCGCGTGAGCATGCCTCCGAGGAGGCCACTTGCACCGACGACGAGAATCATAATGTTTGCTCCAGTAGTAAATACTTTTACATGGACTGCTAGAGGTAGCTGTGTTGCTTTGCGATGTCCAGAAATTCACCGATGTGGACGAGAATGGCCTTGGTGTCTTGCGCCGCGCTGACGGCGATCACAGCCCGTATTGCAGCTTCAACTGGTGGTGCGAGGCGCTGTAAACCAGCCAATGTTTTTCCCAGCAGATCCACCGATTCGGCAGTTTCGCCGCGTTGATATAGTGCTGCAACCAGTGGCAGGGTAACCGCCCAGCTCACCGGCATGGACAGTGTGGTCAAGCGCATTGCTTCGCGGGCAGTGGTTTCAGCCGACACATATTCCCCGCGTTGCAGATGAACCCAGGCCAGATTCCCTTTTGCCTGACCGGCATAGATCGGCATGTTTGCGGCCATCGCCAATACCACTGTGCGTTCTGCAAAGCTTTGCGCTTCGGTGCTGCGCCGGAGGCGGCGATAGGTCAAGGCGGCATAGTTGACGCTGAGGACGACGCGCTCCGCATCGCCACACCGTTCGGCAAGCAGGAGCGTCTCCAAAAATTGTGCCAGGGCCATGTCGAGTTCATCTCGCCACAAACGAACGAAAGCGCAGCCAAACATGGCAAAGCATAGTTCAACCGGTGTCGCACCTTGTTTTGCCGCCGCGACCGCCTGATTGGCAAGCTGCACGACGCGTTCATCGGGTTGATACCAGTGGCAGCGGCTAAGCTCGTAGAGCGCACGGCTGCGATAATACTTGCTGCGCTGTGTCGGTGTGCCGTAACGATTCACGCTGGGTTCGAGGCTTAGCACCAGTTCGCGCATCAGATTTTCTTCTGCAAAGAACCAATACATGAACCACAAACGCTCGAGGCCGATTTCGATGAACTCATGCCACCACGTCGTTTGGTCTTCGCGCACGTCATCGCCTAACGCCGCTTGCGCAGCCTGTAGATATCGCTCGGATTCTTCCCGATGGCGATTCAGCATCCACGCGTTCGCCATCAATCGGTTTAAACGCGCTTGTGTGATTGGCTCACGCGCTTCCAACATATCGAGCCCGCGTTGAAACATCAGGCGCGCTTGGTCGCGTTGACCCGTCAAAACAAGAATGCTGCCCAGATTTTCGTAGATGGTAATCAATGCGTCGAACCGGACGTCGCGAGTCGCGGGTGTGACGCGCTCAAATTGCTCCAGTGCGCTGCGATAGAAGGAAATTGCTTCGGCATTGGCATAGGTCACCTTCGCCCGTTCGGCGGCACACAGCAAATGCGTCAATGCGCTATCCGGCATGTCCGCATTTTTGTAGTGATCGGCAAGGGTCGGCGCCAGTTCATCCAGATTGTTCGGGAACAAACTCTCTATGGCTTCCGCTGCGGCGCGATGCAGCCGTTTGCGCTGCTCGTGTAATAACGTGCTGTACGCGACATCATGCGTGGCCGCATGCTTGAAGTGGTAATCATATTCGTCGCTTTGGTGGATCAACTCACGCTCCAGCAGGCGCAATAACAGTTCGTCCAGCGGACTGCCAATTTTGATTTCCTGCTTGTACAGATAGGCGAGCACCGGGTGCTGGAACAATCGTCCGATCACAGCAGCGATCTGCAATGTCTGTTTGTCCAGCGCCGGCAGTCGGTCAATCCGTGCGGCGATCACGCCCTGCAGCGTGGGCGGAATGTCGACCGCGCGAAACGACGCCAACTTGTCCGTCATTCGAACGTTGCCACCTTCGATGGCGATCACGTCCGCGTCGATCAGCGACCGGATGATCTCTTCAATAAAGAAGGCATTTCCTTCGGCTTTGTCGAGAATCAACTGACGGATTGCGCTGGGTAAAGACGCCACCTTGAGCAGATTGTCTATCAGGCGCTCACTATCGAGCGGGGTTAGCGGCGCGAGTCGAAAGACCTCGAAACGGTCACCGTAGGTCGCGACCGCAGCGTTAATGACACTCAAGGCCGGACTCTCATCACCCCGCGAGGCGAGAACCAGCAATAGCGGCACCTCATCGGTCAGCGGCAGGAGCATCTCGAGCAGTGCCAGAGAGGAAGGATCGGCCCAATGCAAATCTTCCCAGACCATCACCAGGGCGTTTGTCTGCGCTCTGGCGCGTACATAGGCCACATAGGCGCTCAGCATGCGCGAGCGCATCCCTTGTGGCGTGACGCCCTCGAAAATCGTGGCAGCCTGCGCAACCGGCAGATCGAGCAGCCGCGCAAGCGTCAGATAGACGGTGGATGCATCATCACTGATCGTAGCCTCGACACTTGCACGCAGTGCTGCCTCGATTGCGAATGCCGCTGCGCCGCTGTGCAGTCCGATCAAGTGGAGGAGATGTTGGCGCGCCACAAAGAAGCTCATCTGCGTGGTGTAGGAGAGCGCCCTGCCTTCAACCCAGATAACCGGCTCGCCGCTAGTCTGACGAACCTCTGCAATCAGACGACTTTTACCAATTCCCGCATCACCAAGGATAGCGAAACGCGCGCCCTTACCGCCACTCAGCGCCGCGACAGCCTCCTGCAGGCGCAATTGTTCACGCTGGCGCCCCACCAGAGGCGAGTGCAGCCCCGGCAAGCCGCGCAGCGTCCCAGGCGCAGACTTCACCGCGATCAATCGATAATTTGCCACGGGCTCGGTTTTACCTTTAAGCACCAGGGGCGACCGCGCTTCCACATCGAACAGCGGCGCAACCAGCCGATACGTCCCTGCACCCAGCAGGATTTCCCCGCTCTCTGACGCATCTTCCAATCGCGCCGCGAGATTGACGGCATCGCCCATCACCGAATATTGCTGCTGGTCTTGCGAGCCAATGCCACCAGCGACCACCAATCCGGTATTGATGCCGATATGGATGCCCAGCGATGTGCCTTCCGCCTGATTGAATTGGGCAAGCACATTGAGCATCTCCAGGCTGGCGCGCGCCGCCGACTCGGCGTGGTTTTCCTGAGCAACCGGTGCACCAAACAGCGCCATAACGGCATCACCGATAAATTTGTCGATGGTGCCGCCGTAACGATGAATGCATGGGACGAGCGCATCGAAGCAGCCATTCATCATGCGCCGCACTTGCTCCGGATCGAGGGTCTCAGACATGGCGGTGAAGCCAGAGATGTCGGCAAACATGATCGTGACCAGTTTGCGTTCACCTATCGGACCGGGTGCGGACTGGCGCAACGCCTGTAACTTTTGCTGTAGCGGGGCAATCATCAGATCGACGATCTCGCCTCCCAACGCGGAACGCTGTGCATTTAAAGCAGAGAGTGCGGCTTCCAACTGTTCGATTGTCTGCACCGGGTACATTCCCTTGTTCGCTTCGACTCTTACTGACCGACCGCCTGTTAGTCCGTCATTCTCGCAGCTTCAGCGACGCACGTCCTTTTATCGTTGCCACATACTTAATGCCGAAGCTTGGCCATTCAAGCGCCAAACACAAGCATTGGCGCGGCTCCTGGCACCTTTTATGCCGAAACCCCGCGTCGATGGGGGACCTTTGAAAATGAGTGCATAAGTTACCCGCGCTGCGTCACGCTGCGTTCATCTGGAAACGTGGCCAAATTCACCCGCGACTGCGGCTTCCAGCCTCTCGCGAGTTGGGGGTCAGGGTGATTTGTTTGTGTTCACCACAAACAAATCACACACCCTTCCTATTTTCGGTCTGGGCAAGGCACCCTGCTTTATTCGCGCAACCGAAGAGCCGACGATCAGGAGATTGCCATGTCGCTAACCACTTCGGAGACGATCCGATGATTTCAAGGTGTAACCCGAATAGCACGCGTCGTTCAGGATACGCGTATCCGGTTTTTCAGTCCGCAATTCAAACCCATCTGCTTTAGCCGGTGGTTGTTTGACAAGGGTTACATATATGGTTGCCGATGACTGCGCTGGTGTAGGCCGTCAAACAGTAGTCTTAATGTTCGCTTGCGCACAGACGCTACAAAGAGCCGGGTCTATCTTCATTTTTCGTCACCGAAACTGACGGGCGTTTACGCGGTGCGTTGCTGAGCTTCGCGTCGCACATTGGGTGCGCTGTGATCGCGGTGAAGCTGAAATGGAGGAATACCTATGAATGATGAATTTACAAATGAAGCCGAAGAGTTGTTGCAAGACCGGGTAACCATGACGCGACGTCAGGCTATTAAAGTGACGGCGCTTACTGGGGCCGCAATTGCGGCAGCCCAGTTCGGTGTCTTAGCGGCGGGTTTGCCGAAGCCACTGCCGATTCCAGCGAACACCGCCAACGCGTCAATGCCAGCGCCAGCAGACATCGCACCGCAACTGATGGCGGTAGAGCTGCAAATCAACGGCAAAGCTCACTCATTAACGCTCGATACACGTACGACCTTGCTTGATACGCTGCGCGAGAGCCTCGGCTTAACCGGTACAAAAAAAGGCTGCGACCATGGCCAGTGTGGCGCCTGTACTGTGTTGATAGACGGTAGACGGGCAAATGCTTGTCTCGCTCTGGCGGTCATGCTTGATGGTACCGAGATCACCACCATCGAAGGCCTTTCGAAAGGGGATCAACTGCATCCGATGCAGCAGGCTTTTCTGACCCACGACGGGTTTCAATGCGGGTATTGCACCCCGGGGCAAATCTGTTCCTCGGTCGGCATGTTGAATGAGGCTGCCGCCGGTATGCACAGCCACGTAACGTCGGACTTGTCGTTAACACAAGTGACGCTGACTGACGACGAAATTCGTGAGCGGATGAGTGGAAATCTCTGCCGGTGCAGCGCTTACCCAAATATCGTTAACGCCATTCGCGAAGTGTCCAAGGCAACGTCCGGAGTGCAATCATGAAGTCATTCACTTACGAGCGACCATCGACGTTGAGCGCTGCCGTGCAATCAGCGCAACGACCCGGCGCAAAATTCATTGCGGGCGGCACCAATTTGCTTGACCTGATGAAACTCCAGATCGAAGCGCCGATTCATCTGATCGACATCAGCAGGCTCGGCATGAATACGATTGAGCGTACCGCCGACGGGGGCCTTCGCATCGGCGCGATGGTGCGTAACTCGGATCTTGCGCAAGACGCGCAAGTTCGCACCAATTATGGGGTCTTAAGCCGCGCATTGCTCAGTGGCGCGTCGGGTCAACTTCGCAATCTCGCCACGACAGGCGGCAACCTTTTGCAACGCACGCGGTGTAGCTATTTTTATGACCTCAGTCGGCCCTGCAACAAACGCGCGCCTGGTTCAGGATGCTCTGCGCTCGGTGGCTTCAATCGTATGAACGCGATACTGGGCGTGGGTGGCAGTGGGGCGGAAGCGCCGAAAGCCGGGGCGAGGCGCGCGATATATGCATCGCTGTTCATCCGTCTGATATGGCGGTGGCGATGCGCGCGCTTGACGCAAAAGTGGAAACGATCGGAGCCAAAGGCGTCGCGCGGGTGATTCCAATTGCGGATTTTCATCGTCTGCCGGGTAAGACGCCCAACATCGAAACTGCACTGTTGCCGGGCGAAATTATTACCGCAGTGACGTTGCCTGCGCCGTTACGCGGTCAACACATCTATCGCAAGATTCGCGATCGCGCTTCGTATGCGTTTGCCCTCGTTTCGGTGGCCGCCATCGTTGACGTAGTTGGCGGAAAAATTCGCTCAGCGAGCATTGCCTGTGGCGGTGTTGCACACAAGCCGTGGCGCGTTGCTGCGGCAGAAGCTGTACTCGTCGGTGCCGACGCAGGCGCCGACGTGACCACAGCCCACAGCGCCTTCACCGCATCCGCCAATGCGCTGCTGGCCGGTGCGCGCGGTTATGGGCATAACGACTTCAAAATTTCGCTGTTACGTCGCGCCGTTTCTGCCACGCTGGCTGAAGCCTCTGGCAGCAAAGGAGTCTGAAGATGGACATGAATCAACCCGCACCGCGCAACCCGATTGACGAGAACCGCCAAGGACTGATCGGCAAGCCCATTGATCGGGTCGAGGGTCGCCTGAAAGTGATGGGCAAGGCACCGTATGCCCACGAGGTTCGCGAGGGTGCCAATCCCGCCTACGGCTTCATCGTTGAGGCCACGATTGCCAAGGGTACAGTCGCCGAGATCGACGCGACTACAGCCGAAAAAGCGCCTGGCGTTGTGTTGGTCTACACGCATAAAAATGCCCCCAAACAAGGGGCCTGGGGTCCGCTATCCGCGGAGGATCGATTCTCGCGATCAACGCCGCAAATGGGTAGCAATCGGGTTGAATATTATGGTCAGGCGATTGCGTTTGTGGTGGCCGAAACATTTGAACAAGCGCGATCCGCGGCAAGACTGATCAAGGTTCGTTACGCTACCGTTGTCGGCACCTACGAGTTAAAGCCGAATCTCGCACGCGGTGAGAAGCCTGCCGATCAGTTTGGCCAGCCAGCCGACAGCGCGGTTGGCGACTTCGCGGGCGCATTTGCCAGCGCGCCGGTCACCGTGGATTTGAGCTACACAACTCCGCACCACATTCACGCGCAGATGGAGCCACACGCGGCGTTGGCCTATTGGAAAGACAGCCGCGTGCATATTCACTGCTCATCGCAATTACTTGAGAGTGCACAGCGCGCGGTTGCCAACACGTTGATGATCGCGCCTGAAAAAGTGCGCATCATCAGCCGCTACATTGGTGGCGGTTTTGGCGGCAAACTCCCTGTTTATGGCGACGTTATGCTGTCGGCGCTCGCGTCGCGCGCGCTAAATCGCCCGGTTAAAACCGCGTTGACACGGCAACAGATGTTTCACTTCACCACGCACCGCAGCCAGACGATTCAGCGGGTGCGGTTAGGCGCGACGTCCGATGGAAAATTTACTGCGATCGCTCATGATTCGTGGCAGCACTGCGCGCGATTTGATGACTTTTACGAGCCCACCACGATGCAGACGCGAAACCTCTACGCGGCCGCTAATCGGCTCACCACGCATCGGCTGGTCAAACTCGATTTGCCGGTGGCTGACTCCACCCGGGCACCTGGCGAGGCGGTCGGTTTATTGGCGCTTGAACAAGCCGTCGACGAGCTGGCAGAAAAACTCAAAATCGATCCGATTGAGCTTCGCGTGATTAACGAACCGACCCTCGATCCTGAAAAAAATGTGCCGTTCTCTTCGCGACAACTCGTAGCATGCCTGCGTAACGGCGCGCAACGTTTCGGTTGGAACGCACGAAACTCGACGCCAGGCCAACGCCGCGAGGGCCGCTGGCTGATCGGCATGGGCGTAGCCGCAGCGATTCGCTCGAATCTTTTGCTGCCTTCAAAATGCAACGTCGCCATCGACAGCGAAGCCGTGTTGACGGTACGCATGTCGATGACCGACATTGGCACTGGTAGCTACACTGTGTTTAGCCAGATTGCCGCAGAGATGCTCGGCCTGCCGATTGAGAACGTGCGCATGCTGCTCGGAGATAGCGATTTTCCGGAGACACCGGGTTCAGGTGGATCATTCGGCGCGGCGAGCGCGGGGTCGGGATTGTTCGATGCGTGCATGAACCTGCGCGCCGGCATCAGCGCACGTCTGGACGTTGACCCGATCAACGCGGTGTTTGCGAACGGGCGCATTTCCGGCGCCGGTAAGAGCGAGCGACTAGGCACTCTGGCAGGCGTTGGGGGCATTGAAGCGAATGGCGAAATAAAGCCCGGCGCGATGGCCACGAAGTTTTCACAGCAGGCGTACGGTGCACACTTTGCAGAAGTCGCCGTCAACGCCGATACGGGTGAAATTCGCTTGCGTCGGATGCTCGGTGTTTTCGCCGCTGGACGCATCCTTAACCGCTAGACTGCGACTAGTCAAGCGACCGGCGCGATGATTTGGGGCGTCGGCGCGGCGCTTCATGAAGAGGCGGTGATCGATCCGCGTCATGGCTATTTTGTTAACAACGATTTGGCTGGTTATCACGTCCCGTCACACGCCGACATTCCTGCAGTTGAAGCGCATTTTCTCGACGAAGTGGACGACAAAACCAATCCGCTCAAGATCAAAGGCGTCGGCGAGCTCGGCATTTGTGGCGCTGGAGCGGCACTCGCGAATGCGGTTTACAACGCCTGTGGTGTGCGCGTTCGAGAATATCCGATCACGCTCGATAAAGTTTTGGCGGGAATGGCGGCGCGCGGATAGCGTTCGGACTCGACAGTTAGTGTCGCGGGCAGTTCGTTGAGTCGCCGAAGGTTTCATCATAAATGGGGTTGCCATTGCCCGGCCGGTGTCAAGTGAGCGAACGAATTTAACGCTGCTGATGCGATCAGGTTAGTAGAATCAGGATGAAAGGGGCCGATGTTAGTTGTTTGTTTTCCCCACAAATGAATAACGCTGACACTTTTCATCAGGCTGTCTTTCGCACAGGTGTCGCAGGTGAGGCGCATGAAACCGTGGGCCAGCATGCCGCACGCCAGGTAAGCGTCGAATTCGTCGGTGGCGAAGCGCGGCAGGTGCGTAGCTGCGGCGTCGTAGTGCGCCGTGAAAAGGCGTGCGTGCTGCTGGAACATTAGGTAGAGCGGCGCATGTTCGGGGCGGCGAGGTTGGTGGCGCGCGGCACTTGCACCAGGCGCGTGGTGTACGCGCTCGAATCAATTGATCAACGCGAAGACCTTCGCAGCGGATAGATTTCCTTCCGCGTTTTCCGCAGTTGTTTTGCCTCCACCATCGGCTTGCCGATCAAAGGGCACGCTGGGTTACGATAGCCACCTCTTTCCAGCGTGATGTCGTTTGTCGGTGCCGACCACAAGCCACCGCGTACCGGACGAAACAGCCACTGCACGTAGCCCGAGCGTCCAGCAGTCTCGACGAGATCATCCGCGTCCGGCACTTCCGCTACAAGGGGCGAAGGCTCGCCCGGTAGTGGATCCGCCTTGCCGAAAGCGGCGCACGCCTGCGCGGTTTCGATTCTGTTGCGAACCGGGACAATACGCGACTTTTTAGGCTTGGCAAGAATAAATGATCGCGTCGGCGCGGCTTTAACGCCATTTCCTTGGTTGGATGCAAGCGCCGCTCAGCGGAGCATGGCATCGAGGCCTGCCGCGAGCGCCTTCATCGGCGGCATCAAAATCGTCTTCAGACCGGGCGATTGCGCCGCCAGTTCGGGCATCCAGGCCGGCGCAATGCCCAGTCGCTTGCCGACCTCAGCGGGGTAGCTTGCGACGAGCGCCTTGTCGGTCGTCGCAAAAACCTCGGCGCGCGCGCGCCACGCGCCAAGATGAACCCACGCGGCCGTTGCTGAAAACGCCTGCGACAATGATGGCTGCGGAATATCGCGCAGTGCTGCAATCACCGGGGGCGGAAAATTCCAGAGTCTTGCCAGCTCGGCGGATACATCGCCATGATGGAAACCAAACACCTGCTTTTCCAGATCGGCGCGCCCCGCATCCAGCACATTTAATTGCCCGTCAACCGGTATCATTGCCGCCGGCATCCCGACGTGCATCTGCAGTTGGCCGATGCCATGCATCAAAGCCACCGTGAAAACTTCGTCTGCATTCGCCTCACCGGATGCGGCAAGCCAGCGGGACGCACAGGCCGTATAAAGGTTGTAGCGCCAGAATTGTTGCAGATCCATGCCCGGCGTATTGCGAAAAGCAACCGCCATCCCGTTGCCCAGCACTAGATTGCGCACCATCACAAAACCAAGCATTCGCATCGCATCATCGACCGAGCCGATGGTTCGGGAGACATGAAAATAAGCGGAGTTTGCGAGCCTCAAAAGCTTGGCGCTCAATACCGGATCGGCGGCCAGTTGGCGGGCAATTTCGTCTAGCGAAACCCCCTCATCACTGAAGCTTGCGATCAATTGCTGCACAACCTTTGGCATGGTTGGCAATTTGTTGGGCTGGTCCAGCAGGCTCTTGAGTTCCATGTACGGCTTCCCCTGTATTTCCTGTCGTTTATGTCGATATAAACCCAGACACCGCGTTTGCATATCTGGTTTGAGCATCTGATACAGATATCGGTTTTTCGACATTTTTCTTTAAGGGGTGACATCTTGGTGATGAAAAGCAAAGCGAATCCAGGCACCGAACGCGTGCAATCCCAATTCACTAAGCCCGGGCCAGCCGCGTTGACGACAGACAATACAGTCAGCTATCTGGCCGATGCCATGCAGCGCACTTTCTTGTTCTTGGACACGATGCTTGATCGCGGCAACGCCTACGCGGAACACATTGACCAGGGCACGCCGCCGCTGCTAAAGTTTGGATATGAATTGGTGCTGGATGGTGCCGACTTGCCCCACCCCTGCAACTACGCATTGCTCCGATTGCTGCCACCCGCCGACATGCCGGTGAACATGCAAGCACGACCCGTCGTGGTCGTTGATCCTCGTGCCGGACACGGTCCCGGCATCGGCGGCTTCAAATTTGATTCCGAGGTAGGCATGGCGATGCGCGCTGGGCACGCAGCCTACTTCATCACATTCCGCCCACAACCCGAGGAAAAGCAGACTTTGTTCACGGTGATGTTGGCTGAAGCGCGATTCATCGAAGAAATCATCGCGCGTCATCCGCAAAGCCAGGCCAAACCGGTTGTCATCGGCAATTGCCAAGCAGGCTGGGCAATGATGGCACTAAACGCGCTTCGTCCGGAGCTGTTCGGTCCGCTGATGGTTGTCGGCTCGCCGTTGTCATATTGGGCAGGTAGCTCGACGCTCAACCCAATGCGCTATGCGGGTGCCACGATGGGCGGCGCCTGGCTGGCGGCACTGACCGCTGACATGGGGGCTGACCGTTTCGATGGCGTACACCTGGTCGAAAATTTCGAGCGCCTTAACCCGGCTAACAGCTTATGGAACAAGTACTACAACTTGTGGGCAAACGTGGACACCGAATCCGAGCGGTTTCTCGAATTCGAGCGCTGGTGGGGCGGTTTTTTTCGCATGACCGGCAGCGAGATCGAAGCGATCGTCGAGAACCTGTTTGTCGGCAATCGTCTGGCACGAGGCGCAATGATGGCTGGCGACCGTGCGATCAATCTGCGCAACATCACCTCCCCCATCGTGGTTTTCGCCTCGTGGGGCGATAACATCACGCCGCCACCGCAGGCACTCAACTGGATTATCGATACCTGGGGCGATGAACGGGCCATCGCGGCGGCGGGACGCACTATTATCTATGTGCTGCACGAGAGCGTCGGCCATCTTGGCATCTTTGTCGGCGGCGAGATTGCGCGCAAGGAACACGACCAGCTTGTTACGTCATTGGATGTCATCGAAAACCTTCCGCCCGGCCTGTATGAGATGAAGCTGGAAGCCAAAGCCGACCTGGGAGATCAACGCTGGGAACAACTTGAACCCGGTGAATACACGGTGCACTACGAGTACCGCACCATGGATGATATTCGCGCACTCAATCCGGAAGGTCGGGACGAAGAAGCGCTTTTTTCCACGATTAGCAAGGTATCCGAACTCAATACATCAATATATAAAGCATGGTTCCGGCCGTGGGTGAGGATGCTCGCGACGCGCCCGGTCGCGGAGGCATTGGGCCAGCTGCACCCACTGCGCATGCAACGCCAACTGCTTTCGGATGCCACACCGATGGCATCAGTCATTCGCGAAAAAGCGAAACAAGCCCGCACCGGCCGCACACTGGTTTCCGACGACCACCCGCTGAAGCGGATGGAAAGGAAGTTGTCGGCACAAATCACCGACAACCTCAATCAATTTCGCGACCAGCGCGATGCCCGCGCGGTGAGTCTCACACGCCAGCTTTACGGCCCGCAAGGTCTGGGCGCATGGTTCAAACCAGATGAGCCTGACGCTGATATCGCATACGCCAGGGCACAGCGCGACCTGGAGAGTATTCGCGAGGACGTGCTGCAGCACATTACTGAAGGCGGCTTTGCCGAAGCTGTTTGCCGGATTGTTCTTGCTGGCATGATTTCCATTGGCTCATTCGAACGGCGCAGCCTTCGTCTGGCGCGCCTGTTGGCACAACTGCCCGCAAACCCACTCAACGGGCCGACGGGGCACCCCAACTGGGCGCGATTGTTCAAAGAGCAGGCACGCATCACTGCCGTCGCACCGGTAGAAGCGCTGAACGCGCTGGAGCAACTGTTGCCAGACTTCGACAGTCGCGAGCACGCGCTTGCGTTGTCGGCTGCCGTCATGATGATAGAGCCGACACTTGCCAATCCGCGTTCGGAAATCATCGAATTCCTGATTGGCATGCTGGGTATTGATGCGCAGCGGGTCATCTCCCTCGCACGCGAGCTCACCGAATCTCTTGAGAAACCATTCATTAATGCAAAAAATTTGCCGATCGGCCCGATCAAACGCAAGCCCCGCCCCACGCTTCGAATATCAAAACGCAATGCCAAGGCACACGCCGCGATTCATATCGCGATGAAATTAAGATCCAAGACGACATCGATACTTCCGCATGCTGTTTAGCGATGCGCGCTATCGCAGAAAACCCGCGGGGTTAAGGAATTTCACACGCTATTTTTTGCCCCATCCCCAGACGCGCGAGCATCTTCTCGATCATATCCGACTGTTGCACCAGCCGCTAGCGCGGCGTTTGTTTGCGACGGTGAAGCTGGTAGTAGGCGGCAATTGCACCAGGCTCGCGGTGTATACGCCCGAATCAATTGATCAGCGTGACAGTTTTCCCCAGCGGATAAACCTCCTTCCGCGTTCTCCGCAATTGTTTTGCCTCCACCATCGGCTTGCCGATCAAGGGGCACGCTGGGTTACGATAGCCACCTCTTTCCAGCGTAATGTCGTTTGTCGGTGCCGACCACAGGCCACCGCGTACCGGACGAAACAGCCACTGCACGTAGCCCGAGCGTCCAGCAGTCTCGATGAGATCATCCGCGTCCGGCACTTCCGCTACAAGGGGCGAAGGCTCGCCCGGTAGTGTATCTGCCTTGCCGAAAGCGGCGCGCGCCTGGGTGACTTCGAATCTATCCGCGCCGGGCCGCATAAATGGCGCGACCTGCGAGCGCTCCAGATTCCACGCGCCCAGTTCCCATGCCGCTTCCAGCAGGGAGTTGTCGAGATCGTCGTAACGATGCCAGAAAGAATTCACTTGCAGAGCTGAGCTTGGTACCGGTTCATAGGCGACCGCGTCGGATGTTTCGGTGATTCGCAATTCCACGAATCCATGCCAGTGAATCGTCAGTACCACCGGCGTGTTGACATGCGGAACTGCGGCAAGCGTTACGGCAACAATGGGCAGGCGATTGGCGACCAACTGGTTTTCGATGAGATCAAGCATATCCACGGCGGTTGCTCCTGATGAAGTAACGAAAGTTAGATGCGTCCGTCGTAGTACGATCGGGCAGTCGAGACTTCCACTGCCATGTCGATATAGCGATGTGCGTTGCCGCAAAGAGACTTGATGATGGGAATCGTCTCCCTTGCCACACACGCGTCGTAGGCACGTTCCAGCGCGTCGTCGGCCTGGCGCCACTCGGGAATGCGTAAATCGACATCGTCGAACTGGTCGCGGGAGATTTCGAAAAACTGTTGCAGGCCATGTAGCAGACGCGCGCGGTTATCGCTACCGGCGCCCGATCTCGTCCGCGGTGCGGTTGCGGCGGATGTGGCGTGTGGCTGGAAGTGACGCTGACCCATGGTGGCATGCTCCTTGTCGGAAACGCGTTGCCGGTCAGGTCTGCCGGGATGTTCTTGCCGGCCATTGGTTCCGCGAGACCTTGCAGCACTGCGCGATAAGGTCAGCATGCGCGCCCCGGCATGGCTTCAATGTCGGGAAAAGAGGGTGGTTTCCGCGGCAATTCCGTCGCACGGTTTTCGGCAGGTGCGGGAACGTCGCGGCCCGGCCGCTTCGACGGCGAGCTATTGTTGCTGCTTGGGGGGCCGATGCCTGGGGGTCAGGGTCATATTGTTTGCGGCGATCCTGATTCGGTAATTCGAAAATCCAACCTGTACCGGTCAACATGAAATCAATTTGACGCTGACCGCGAGAAGTCGTTGCAGCTACTTTCGCCTGCTCATCGCCGTGCCGCTGCTAAAGCCAATCGACTCGTAAAACGGGATCATCGACGGCGCGCAGGACAGGTAAATCCCGTACACATCGAGCCGCTCAACCATTCGGTTCACGAGAGTGGTGCCGACTCCCCTTCCTCGGTAATCGGGCCGAACCTCCAGCGCCGAAATGAAACCAAACGCAACCCCATCACTCAGCGCCGCGATGTATCCGCAGACCCTGCCCGATGCAACATCGCGCGCAATAATGATCGCAGAGCTATGGTTGAGCATCGCCAATAGTGTGCCGTCCGGCGGTGCAAAATCCCAATGCGCCAGGAATCCACCGAGGTCATCGGCGCTGACACTATCCAATGTGTCTGAGTAATCGACCATATTCAGTTGAGGTGCGTTGAAACGAAGCACCAGGCACCGGTGCTACTACTTCAGCTTGTAGGTACTGGTGAAGCTCAACGGCGTGGATTTGGCGTTGAGCGTGAGTACTTTTTTGCCATACGACATATCTACAAGCATCACCACCTTCTCGTAATCTTCCTTGCCCGAAGTCCATTGGAAGGCGCCACGATACTTGTCTTCCTTTGGCGAGTAGTGGGCATACCCAACCCATCCGTTGTTGCTGGTGAGTTGCACGATGTCTGGTGTGACCCTGGTAATCTTGACTTCGCACGTGTTGCATTCGCCGGTATTCGATGATGTTTGCAGCCACTGTCCTGGCGGCACGGGTTCAGCGGCGGCGTAGAGCGAGGCTGTTGTGAGCAAGGTACAAAGTGCGACATTGGTAAATTTCATCGTTCGCTCCAAAAAAAATGGCCGGGATTGGTCCAGAAAAAAATACTTAAGGTAGCCGAAAAAGGAGCATTCAGCAACCGACTCCGCCTTATGCGGAATTGGCAAACTCAATAACCCGCGCGCCTACCCAGCCCTTTCCACCCCGAAACACCCGCCAATCCTAGGGTTTGACCTTCGACTTATCCGTCACCTGATAGAACACCTCTCCCGGCTTGATCATGCCGAGCTCCACGCGTGCGCGCTCTTCAACTGCCTCGGTGCCCTGCTTCAAGTCGCGCACTTCAGCATCGAGGCCGGCGTTGCGCGCGGCGAGCTGAACATTCTTTTCTTTTTGCTGATCGACCTTGGTGGAAAATTCCCATACGCGCAGCCAGCTACCCTTGCCCATCCAGAGTGGATACTGGATGGCGACGATCAGAGCGACGAGTACGTAGGTGAGGTATTTCAATGCCATCCACTCAATCGCATGTCATTCCGAGCGAGTCCCGCAGGGACGAAGAGGAAACTGCTTTTTGAAGCAACATGCAACAGCAGATTTCTCTCGTCGCTGCGCTGCGTTCGAAATGACAGCATGACAGCACTAACGAAAGTTGCGCAGGTTGTAGTACGCGGATTTGCCCGCGTAGCTCGCGGCATCGCCGAGCTCTTCTTCAATGCGCAGGAGCTGGTTGTATTTAGCCATGCGATCCGAGCGCGAGGCTGAGCCAGTTTTGATTTGCAGCGCATTCGTCGCAACCGCGATATCGGCAATCGTGGTGTCTTCGGTTTCGCCGGAACGATGCGAGATGACGGTCGTGTAATTCGCGCGCTTGGCCATTTCGATGGCGGCGAATGTTTCCGACAGCGTGCCGATCTGATTGACCTTGATGAGAATGGAATTGGCGACGCCTTTGCTGATGCCCTCACGCAGAATTTTGGTGTTGGTGACGAACAAATCGTCGCCAACAAGCTGGATTTTCTTGCCGAGCTTCTCGGTGAGAATGGCCCAGCCGTCCCAGTCGTCTTCGGCCATGCCGTCTTCGATCGAAATGATTGGATATTTGTCGCACCAGGTGCCGAGCAGGTCGGTGAACTGCGCAGAATTGAATGAGAGCTTTTCGGCTTCGAAGCGGTACTTGCCTTCTTTCCTGAATTCGCTGGCCGCGCAATCGAGACCGATGAGGATGTCTTCACCCGCGATGTAGCCGGCTTCATCAATGGCTTTCATAATGTACTGCAAGGCCGCTTCGTTGTTGGCGAGGTTGGGTGCAAAGCCGCCTTCGTCGCCGACGTTGGTGTCGTGCTTTTCGGCGTGGAGGATTTTTTTCAGCGTGTGGAACACTTCCACGCCCGCGCGCAGGGCTTCACGGAAGGTCGGCAGGCCGGCCGGGATGATCATGAATTCCTGCATGTCGAGCACATTGTCGGCATGCGCGCCGCCGTTGATGATGTTCATCATCGGCACTGGCATTTGCATGGGCGCGGCACCGCCTAGATAGCGGTACAGCGAGAGGCCGGATTCATCGGCAGCAGCCTTGGCGCAGGCCATGGACACCGCAAGAATCGAATTGGCGCCCAGACGCGATTTGCTATCGGTGCCGTCGAGCTCGATCATGGTTTTATCGATGAACGCTTGTTCGCTTGCATCGAGACCGATGACGGCTTCGCAGATTTCGGTGTTGATGTGTTCGCACGCTTTCAACACACCCTTGCCGAGATAGCGGCGCGGGTCTTTATCACGCAACTCGATGGCTTCGCGCGAGCCGGTGGACGCACCCGAGGGCACGGCGGCGCGGCCGATGACACCCGATTCGAGCAACACATCGGCTTCGACGGTGGGGTTGCCGCGTGAATCCAGAATTTCGCGGGCGACGATATCAACGATGGCGGTCATTTAGAATTTTCCTTATTTGATGAACTTGCTTTGGCTCCCTCGCTCATTGTGCGAGAGAACTCTGCTTTCTTTTATTGCCGAACTTAAACGTTCTTGCCAACATCACGCGCTCGCCTTGGTGCCCTGCACCACACGCAACCCGGTCTCGCCATGAATCTGTTTGTGCTGCTCCAGCCCGGCTTTGACGAATGAAATAAACAGCGGATGCCCATCGCGCGGGGTGGAAGTGAATTCCGGGTGGAACTGGCAGCCATAAAACCAGGGATGGGCGTGTTTGACGGGATCGAGCTCTACCATTTCTGTCAGCGACTCCGAATTAGTGCGCGCCGAAATCACCATTCCCGCCGCTTCCAGGCGCGGCACGTAATGATTGTTGACTTCATAGCGATGGCGGTGACGCTCGCTCACCGTGGTGCTCTGGTAAATGCGGTGGGCCAGGGTACCGGGACGCACCGTGCAAGGCTGGGCGCCTAAGCGCATGGTCCCGCCGAAATTGGAACTAGCGTCGCGCTTCTCGACCACGCCATCGTGGTTCTGCCACTCGGTGATGAGTGCTACCACTGGATGCGGCGTGTCTACGTCGAATTCGGTTGAATTGGCGTTGGTCAGGCCAACGACATTGCGCGCAAATTCGATAGTGGCAATCTGCATACCCAGGCAGATGCCGAGATACGGAATCTTGTTTTCGCGCGCGAATTTGACCGCTGCAATCTTGCCCTCGGTACCGCGTTTGCCGAACCCACCAGGGACCAGGATCGCGTCCATATTGGCCAAAGCGGCCACACCTTCGGTTTCCATCTGTTCCGAATCCATGTAGTGGATGTTGACCTTGGTATGGGTGTGAATGCCGGCGTGGATCAGCGCTTCGGACAACGACTTGTACGAATCCGTCAGGTCCACATATTTGCCGACCATGGCCAGATTGATCTGGTGCTCCGGGTGCTCCAGCGCATAGACGATGTTGTCCCACATGGTCAAATCTGCAGGCTTCGGTGTCAGGTGCAGCTTGCGGCAGACGATTTCGTCCAAACCCTGTTTGTGCAGCATCTTCGGAATCTTGTAAATTGAACTCGCGTCGTAGCAGGAAATAACCGAGCCCATATCGACATTGGTAAACAAGGCGATCTTGCGGCGATCGTCATCGGGAATCGGTCGATCGCTACGGCACATCACCACATCGGGCTGAATACCGATTTCACGCAGCTCTTTGACGCTGTGCTGGGTGGGCTTGGTCTTGATCTCGCCAACCGTTGGCAGATATGGCACCAGCGTGAGGTGGATATAGCAAGTGTTGTCGCGACCTTGCTCAATACCCATCTGGCGAATCGCCTCGAGGAACGGTAGAGACTCAATATCGCCAACGGTACCGCCGATTTCAATGATGCCGACTTCAGCATCAATGGTGCCGGCGCGGATCGAATTCTTGATCTCGTCGGTAATATGCGGAATCACCTGCACCGTGCCGCCCAGATAATCGCCACGCCGTTCCTTGTTGATGACGCGTTCGTATATCTGACCGGTGGTGAAGTTGTTCGATTTTTTCATCTTCATCGAGATGAAACGCTCGTAATGGCCGAGATCGAGATCGGTCTCCGCGCCGTCGTCGGTGACGAATACCTCACCGTGCTGAAATGGCGACATCGTGCCCGGATCCACGTTGATGTACGGGTCCAGCTTCATCATTGAGACTTTGATACCGCGCGATTCGAGAATGGCGGCGAGAGAGGCGGCGGCAATCCCTTTGCCAAGGGAAGAAACCACGCCACCGGTAACGAAAATATACTTGGTCATGTTGACCTCCAGCTGCTGGGGTTGGGAAACCCCGGGGTGGAAATTAGTATTTTACACGAAGCCGCCTTCGGCTCGGTTCACGGTGGTGCATTTGCTTGCGTGTTCAAGGCGCGGCAAGCACTGGCGCGCTTTTTCAGGCCATTTCACTCTGGAAAGTGCGTCAATGTTACCCGGACAGGTCGAAGGTCTGGGCGAGTAGTTCGTATGAACGATGCCGGGCCGATGGGTCGTGCGTCCAGGTGTTGATGACGATTTCATCCAGTGCGAATTTTTCACTCAACGCTTTCAAGCGCGCTGTGACTTGCGGCGCGGTGCCGACAATCGCCTTGCCGCGCAGCGATTCAATCGTTGCTCGCTCGGCGTCCGTGTAGGACCTGTAGGCCGCCTCAGCGTCCTGCGGTGACATCAATGGCGTGCGTAAGCCTTTTTCGAAACCCACGCGCCATTGCTCACGTGTCATCAGCAATCGCCTTGCTTCCGTTTCGGTCTCAGCAGCCAGCGCCCAGACGCAAATGGTCGCTTGGGCGGTCGGATAACGCTCGCTGGGACGATACAACCGCCGGTACAACGCCAGGGCCTCTTCGGTACCGCGCCCCTCGGTGAAAAAATAGGCGTAGGCGTAGGGGAGACCAAGATAGGCGGCCAACTGCGCGCCATAGTCTGAGCTGCCCAGAATCCACAACTGAGGGCTGGTCGGCCCCAACGGATGCGCCTTGATTTCCTTGAAGGCATGGCCCGCGCGTAGCGAAGTGCCTGATACCCAGGATTGAAGATCGAGTACCTGATTGGGAAATTCTTCAGCGGCGTTTTGATGCGGATTCAGCGCAAATGCAGTAGCCCGGTCAGAGCCCGGCGCGCGGCCAACGCCGAGATCGATTCGGCCCGGCGCGATGGCCTCCAGAACTCGAAACTGCTCGGCCACCTTCAGGGCGGAATAGTGCGGCAGCATCACGCCTGCGCTGCCGATACGAATGCGTTGCGTGGTGGCGGCGATGGCTGCCATCAACACTTCGGGCGCGGTGCCGACGATACTGTCGCTGTTGTGATGCTCGGATACCCAGTAGCGGTGATAGCCAAGCTCATCGCAATGGCGCGCGAGGGCGAGGCTTTCCTGAATGGCGAGATGCTGGCTTTTTCCCTGCGCGGCAGGGGATTGATCGAGTACGGAAATTTTCATGTGTCTTCATCTTACGTGGTCGAGCGGCATAAATCGCATAAACTCCGCGCATGAAAGTCAACGGCAAACTCACCCGCAGCATCTGGAACAGCGAAGGCAATGATCGCGTCTACATCATCGACCAAACGCGTCTGCCGTTTGCGTTCGCAACGATTCCACTCGCCACGATGCAGGAGGTCGCACATGCCATCGGCTCCATGCAGGTTCGTGGCGCGCCGTTAATCGGGGTCGCCGCGGCTTTCGGCGTGGCGCTTGAGATGCGCCGCGACAGCTCGGACGCGGCACTTGCCAATGCCGTCGATTCGTTGGCCGCCACCCGACCTACGGCTGTCAACCTGCGCTGGGCACTGATGACAATGCAGCAATTTCTAAAGCCGCTTGCTTTTGCCAAGCGCGCCGATGCCGCGTGGTCGAAGGCGAAACAGATGGCTGACGACGATATTGCGACCAATGAAGCCATCGGCAATCACGGCGCATCGATCATTCGCGCGCTGCATGAAAAGCTTTTGCGTCCGGTCAATATCCTCACGCATTGCAATGCCGGCTGGCTGGCCACGGTCGACTGGGGCACGGCGCTGGCCTGCATCTACAAGGCTCACGACGCAGGCGTGCCTATTCACGTCTGGGTTGATGAGACGCGACCACGTAATCAGGGGCTGCTCACCGCTTGGGAGTTGCGCGAACACGGCGTGCCACACACTTATATCGTCGACAATGCCGGCGGCCACTTGATGCAGCATCGCAAAGTGGACATGGTGCTGGTCGGTGCTGATCGCGTATCAAAACAGGGGGACGTTGCCAACAAGATCGGCACCTACCTCAAAGCACTTGCCGCCATGGACAACGGCATTCCTTTTTATGCCGTGCTACCCAATTCGACCATCGATCCATCGCTGGCCGACGCGCTCAAGGAAATAGAAATCGAGGAGCGTGCCGAAACGGAGGTCCGCACCGTTATTGGCCTGCAGGCCGAAAGCACGCCAGGAGCCCTGCCAGTGCTCATTCTTGATCAAAAAACGCCAGTGTCCAATCCGGGATTTGATGTCACCCCAGCTAGACTGGTCACCGGCATCATCACCGAACACGGGATGTTTGCACCCGACCAGCTAGCAAAAACGCTCACCGTTTAACCACAATGTCATTCCTGAATCTGGATCACATCCCCCACAAAGCGCTGCGCAACGAGATCATTCGTACGAGCTTGCGCATGAACGAACTCGGCATCAATCAGGGCAAAGCCGGGAACGTCAGTGCGCGCACCACGCCTTCCCCCGCAGTCGCGGGGGGTCGGGACGGGGGCTTTCTCATCACGCCCACCGGCCTCCCCTATGAAGAAACCCGGCCTGAACAAGTCGTATTGATGCAGATGGATGGCACTCACGAAGGCACGGTGTTGCCCTCCTCCGAATGGCGCTTTCATCGCGACATCTACGCGGCCATCGGGGAGAATATGAACGCGATCGTGCATACGCATGCGCCGTACGCGACAACGCTCGCCTGTATGGACCGCAGCATCCCGCCATTCCATTACATGGTGGCGGTAGCTGGAGGTAGCGACATCCCTTGCGCGCCCTATGCGACCTTTGGCACCCAGGAACTTTCCGACCATGTCGTTGCTGCACTGCAACATCGCAAGGCCTGCCTCATGTCCCACCACGGCATGATTGCCTGCGGCGACAATTTGCAGAAAGCACTGGCTCTCGCCGTGGAGGTGGAAACGCTGGCGAGAATGTACTGGCAAGCCTTGCAGATCGGCGAGCCCGCGCTCTTGTCAGAGATGGAAATGCAGATTGTCGTCGACAAATTCCGAACCTACGGGCAACAATCGCTGCAACCCGTTTCAAAGTAATGCGAGCCGGGGTCCGCAAGGCTGTCGGCGGTCTGATGTGGGATAATTACGCGCTTACAAATTCTGAAAATGCGACGAGTTGCAATGATCGCATTTCATACCAGCCAACTGGTGTTCTCCCGGAGAATTCGACATGCATGCGCAAGCCAAAGCCGTTCCACAGACCACGCCCGTTCAGATGAACGACGCACCGACCAGCAACAAAAAGCTGCTGGCGTGGGTAGGGGAAATCGCCGCTCTCACCAAGCCTGATCGCATTTATTGGTGCGATGGTTCCGAAGCCGAATTCCAAAGCCTCTGCGCTGAATTGGTCACAGCCGGCACTTTCAAGAAACTCAACGAAAAACTGCGTCCCAACTCATATCTGGCGTTTTCCGACCCCTCTGATGTAGCCCGCGTCGAAGACCGTACTTTCATTTGCTCAGCTACAAAAGAAGACGCCGGGCCGACCAACAACTGGATGGCACCCTCTGAGATGAGGGCCACGCTGAACAAACTTTTCGACGGTTGCATGCGCGGTCGCACCATGTACGTGGTGCCATTCAGCATGGGCCCGCTCGGCTCGCACATCGCGCACATCGGTGTTGAGCTTTCCGATTCACCGTACGTTGCCGTCAACATGAAGTTGATGACCCGCATGGGCAGCAAGGTACTGGACGTACTTGGTTCTGACGGGGAATTCGTACCCGCACTGCATTCAGTAGGCGCGCCGCTGGTGGCCGGCCAGAAAGACGTCGCATGGCCTTGCAATCACGAACACAAATACATCGTACATTTTCCCGAGACGCGCGAAATCTGGTCTTATGGCTCGGGCTACGGCGGCAATGCCTTGCTCGGCAAGAAGTGCTTTGCCTTGCGCATTGCTTCGGTGATGGGCAAGGCCGAGGGCTGGCTGGCTGAACATATGCTGATCCTCGGCGTGAAAACACCCGAGGGCAAGAAGCATTACGTCACGGCAGCGTTCCCGTCCGCCTGCGGCAAAACCAATTTTGCGATGCTGATCCCGCCGGAATCGTTCAAGCAGCAAGGCTGGGAGGTCACTACTGTCGGCGACGATATCGCCTGGATCAAACCAGCAGTTGACGAAAAATCGGGGCTGGTAAAAATGTACGCCATCAATCCTGAGGCAGGCTTTTTCGGCGTCGCACCCGGCACTTCATATGAGACCAATCCGAATTGCATGGAATCGGTCAAGTCGAACACCATTTTCACCAACGTCGCGCTGACACCGGAAGGCGATGTGTGGTGGGAAGGCATGACCAAGGTGCCTCCGGCGCACCTCATCGACTGGCAGGGCAAGGAGTGGACGCCGGACTGCGGTCGTCTCGCCGCGCACGCCAATTCGCGATTCACCGTGGCAGCAACCAGTTGCCCATCGCTGGACCCGCAATGGGATAACCCGGCAGGCGTGCCAATCTCGGCAATGATTTTTGGCGGCCGCCGTTCGACCACGGTGCCATTGGTGACTGAAGCGAATAGCTGGAATGAAGGCGTCTACATGGCTGCAACGCTGGGCTCCGAAACCACGGCCGCCATCGTCGGCCAGGTTGGCGTGGTGCGCCGCGATCCATTCGCGATGATCGCCTTCTGCGGCTACAACATGGCGGACTACTTCGACCACTGGATCAACATCGGCACCAAGGTAGGCGACGCCGCGCCAAAGCTCTACTGCGTGAACTGGTTTCGCAAGAATGAGCAGGGCAAGTTTGTGTGGCCCGGCTTTGGTGACAATATGCGCGTGTTGAAATGGATCATCGAGCGCGTGGAAGGCACGGCATCCGGCCGCAATACTGCGCTGGGAAACATCCCTGACTACGCTGACCTCGACTGGAGTGGCGCCGACTTTTCTCAGGACACTTTCAATGAGATTGCGTCCGTCAATCAGGCACAGTGGCAGCAGGAACTCACACTGCATAGCGAATTGCTGACCAAGCTCGACTATCACATGCCTCTAGCACTCAAGAAGCGCTATGGCACGCTGCAGGAAACGCTGGTCGCCTAGTCCTAGTCAGTGTCCAGCAATCATTGCAAATGAAAATGGGAGCCAAGGCTTCCATTTTCATTTGCTCGCGTAACAAATCGCTATTTCTATATTTCCTGTCATTTCTTCTCGCAGCTATCGGCGATACGCTTACCTTCGGTCTGAATTTTCATGTTTCCGCCCGGCGAGTTCATCGCCATATCCATTTTGTAGGCGTCTTTGCCGTTGTGCGTGACCGTGCCTTCGCCCGAGGTGCCGTCCTTGCACTTCATCTTCCATGACACCTTGTTGCCGTCCACTTTCATGTCGGTCTGTTGACATTGCTGGTCGCCGCGGTCGTTGGGATTGCGTTGCTCAGACCACTTGCGTTCGCCCGGCTTGACACAATGCGTCATGGTGCGGCTGCCCATTTGTGCGGCAATTTCCGGCGGCAGGCCGGGCATTTCCATCTTCATTTTCATCTCCCAGAGTCCGCTGGGCATTTCTTGTGACAACGCGTTGGTCGTAAAAATGAGGGCCGCGCCAGCTACGATAGTCAATGCTGCTTTCATGTGTGCTTATCCTCTGCATCGAATTTTGTTGGAACCGGCACATACTACTGCGAAATGGCGGGAGGCGCTCTCTCTTGCGATGGGTCATGCATGTGCCAGCGCAAAAACCAACGAAACTACATTTGACCGGAAATGCGGACGGCATTATAATTTAGGGCTTCGTTGGTGACGCTCTTTCATTTCGTTGCGGCCTGAGTAGCATAAGTTGATTTCGTAGCAAAGTTGGGTCGTTAGCTCAGTTGGTAGAGCAGCGGACTTTTAATCCGTTGGTCGCAGGTTCGAATCCCGCACGGCCTACCAGTATTACCAAAAGGGCTCAGGAGAAATTCTGGGTCCTTTTCTATTTTGTCCTCCTGCGAGCTCTACCCGTCGATGTTTTCATGTGACTTGGTGCGACCGACAGTTGTGCTCAGACCGGACATTACGATTCTCAAGTGGACGCCACCGCGATCCCGCCGCCAACCGAATCACTTTGTGCGCTGGCGTACTGACGACAAAGTTTTTTGCGGCCATCATTTGCCTAAGGGAGGCGATGTCGATGTCAGCATTTTACGCACTGAATAACTTCAGCAAAGCCTTCGGTGCGCTCGCAAATGAGAACATCGGGGAACGAAAATGGCTATGCAGCAAGCACGTGGCACACCTCGCTCAGCTTGAGCTGACCGACATGCCGGATTCACTGCGCAAACACTTTCTGCAATTCCGGATCGACATGCAAGTGGTCCAGGAAGCATGCAAAGCAGAAAGTCTCGAACTGGCCGTTTTGGCGATGGACGATGACCAAGTACACAATATGGTGGCCCAAATCCTCGCGATGCATGAGATCGTTGTACATGAGGCCGCGCTGGCGCTTTTGACTGCCAAAGCTAAAACCTGATAAGTGCGTCCGCCCAGTTTGATGCGCAGGCCCACAAAGCGGCTGAGCACAAGCCACATCCACCATCCGCCGAGCCAGCAGCCCTCATTCAACCGTTCGCTAAACTCATTTTTTTTCTTCTGCCGCTTCCGGCTCTGGTTCAGCGTGCATCGTGAGCGCCATTCCGCCGGCGGAGGCGGGTTCGCCGCGCGGGCTTTTAAGCTTGATATTCAAACGTAACTCGTTGGCGGAGTCAGCGTTGCGAATCGCCTCTTCGTAACCTATGTGGCCTTCGCTGTACAAGTCAAACAGGGCCCAGTCAAAAGTGCGCATGCCAAGTTCTCGTGATTTCGCCATGATCGCCTTTATATCCTGAAATTCCCCTTTGAAAATCCTCTCGGCGATCGTCGGGGTATTGATCAGAATTTCGATCGCGGCCTTGCGGCCTTTGCCGTCCTGCATGCGCACCAGTCGCTGGGAAACGATGGCGCGCAGATTGGCGGAAAGATCCATGAGCAACTGATTGCGCCGCTCCTCGGGAAAGAAATTGATGATGCGGTCGATAGTCTGGTTGGCGCTGTTGGCATGCAACGTGCCGAGACACAAGTGCCCGGTCTCAGCAAACGCGATCGCGTGCTCCATGGTTTCTGCATCGCGAATTTCGCCAATCAAAATGACATCGGGCGCCTGACGCAATGTGTTCTTGAGTGCGTGATGCCAGCTATGCGTGTCGATACCTACCTCGCGGTGCGTAATCAGCGACATCTTTGACTGATGCACATACTCCACCGGGTCTTCCACAGTGATGATGTGGCCTGCTGAGGTGCGGTTGCGCTGATCGATCATCGCCGCAAGTGTGGTCGATTTGCCGGAGCCGGTTCCGCCCACGACCAACACCAACCCACGCTTGTTCATGATCACTTCCTTGAGGATCACTGGCAAGCCTAGTTTTTCGAAGTTCGGGATTTCCGCTGCTATCGTGCGAATCACCATACTCACGCTGCGTTGTTGCACGAATACGTTTACGCGAAAGCGCGAAAGCCCAGGAATGAAAATCGCGAAATTGCATTCCATTTCTTTGGCAAATTCCTCGCGCTGCTCTTCATTCATCAGGGAGTGTGCGAGGACTTTGGTGACATCACTGGTGAGTTTTTGCGCGGCAAGCGGCTGCATCGACCCATGCGCTTTCATGCTGGGTGGAAAATCATTGGCGATAAAGAGATCTGATCCCTGCTGCTGGCTCATGGCCCCCAACAGTTTATGCATATAGGCGCGCGCTTGCTCTTCGGTCAACACTGACATGTTTACCCTCACTGATTAGCGAGCCAAGCCCGCTCGATTGGTCTCAACCCCTTGGCTGAACCTCTATTAGTCTGTCGGCATATAAGCCTGGGGATCTTCTGCGCCAGATTTTGGCATCAATGAGTAATAATTGCATCAGCCTTTCGCATAGGCTTGCCGGGGTTGCCGACCCGCGTGGAGATTTCCTCACCACCGCTTTTCGCCACGCTGCTTATGCGGTTCTTCTTTAAGGGCCCACGACCACGGGTTGGATCACAGCCTTCTCGCTCCAGCCGTGGCATACAGACTGATGAGGGGAGAGGTGGACAGCGAGTGTCAAACAGTACTCTCCACCGGTTTTGCAAATCTGCTAGCGTTTCAAAATGGCAAACCGGGTACTGGTTTGTGCGCAAACATTATCCTGCGCCGTGTATCTGGCGGTGACACCCATTGGGTTAGCCTCAATCTCGGCCATGTCGTAGCTGCCTGAAACGCCGGAGCAATTGTAAACGCCGGTCGATGCGCCCATCCGACCGCTCTGACGATAGTTGCCAAAGAAATTACAGACAAATCCGTTTTGATTAGTGGTCATCGCGAACGTGTTTGCAGTGTTGACAATCGCAATTCCGACGGCTGATTCTGCGGTGCCATTTTGAGGCGGGCTCGCGCAACCCGAAAAGGTCTCGCGAAAAATACCCGCATAGCTCCCGGTTAGATCGTTATTTCTAAACGTCTGGCGTGTCAGGGCTTTGGTCACGGGTGTGCCATTGACGGTGTAGGTCAACGTCGCTGCTTCAACGCTTGCCGTGAAGGTTACGTTACCCACTGCTGTGCGGGTGACGAGGCCTGGATTGAAGGTCGTGCCGAGCCAGGGGCCGCTAGTTTGCAGCATCGGTCCGGTATAGATATTTGCACCCGACGTCGTTTGCCCTGCGTAGGTTGTTTCGCCCGTATAAAAAACCGGCTTGTTGTCCGCGCCATAGACGAAGAATGTCAAAAACAGTACGTCGCGTTGATGGGTGGCGGTGACGCCCCAGCCGGACTCACTTGAGTTCCACCACAAGTCCGATAGATCAGTCGTAAACGTGTTGGCCGAAACGAATGGCGACCACAGTGAGAGGGCGAGCAGAGATGCGGCAATTTTTTTCATGGGAACCTTCCATAGTCGGTGAGCGATTCAGCCGGAGTCGGCTGGAACCGCCACTTTCGTCGAGGATAGTTCGTCGGCCAATGGGCCCATTGCTGGTAATCGCGTAGGAGGAAGGAGGGTATGTAAAGATAGCTTGACTATCGCGGACGAAAGCTACGTCTGCGGCCTACTCAATCGACCGCACCGCCGAAAACGCGCAGTCGGCGCTGCGCGTCTCGTCGCTTCTCCTATCCAGGAGCCTTGGCGCCTGGGCCCTTGTTGACGTCTGTCGGTGCTCCGTTTTCATCAGCGCCGGGTCCACCGCGATCCGGACGACAAGCCAGCGGCATTTCGCCTTTCCCCGCAGGCTTGCCTTGCCCACCGGCCGACGGCTTGAAGCAGGTACCCGACATTTTCTGGCCCTGACGGCCAACAAAGCTGCAGGCGGCCGCACTGGCTAACCCCTTGCATGCCGCGACGGCCTCTGGCGGTGGGCCGTCAGGCCTTTCGCCACTCCCTTGCGCGCACACGCTGGTTGCTAAGCCGATCAACAACATTCCCAAACTAACCGTTCGTACTCGCATGACGGTCTCCATTGAATGATTTTTCGCAGAATACTTCCCGATGCATCGACCACACAGTCAGCGTAAGCCGCCAATTAGGAGGCAATATGGATAGGGAGCGGAGAATCAACGCAGCTTTTTGTCCGCATACTCAACCACATACTCAACGACATGCTCACTACGCCAATGTGCCAAAATGCGATTGCAGTTCCAAGCCAAATGGGGGAGTTATGAAGCGTGTAGTTTTCAATCAGAAGGGCGGCGTCGGCAAATCGACCATCACCTGTAATCTGGCCGCCATCAGTGCCGCCCACGGCAAGCGAACCCTTGTCGTTGATCTCGATCCGCAGGGCAATTCGACGCAATATTTGCTGGGGTCAGAAGCGGTCGAAGGTAAGACGCTGGCGGAACTCTTCGAGCAAATGCTGCAGTTCAAGCTGGTGACGGAAAAAGCCAATGCGTTCGTTCAAGAAACACCATTTGAAAACCTGAGTGTGCTGGCGTCGCATCCGTCGCTCGTCGAGCTGGCGGTAAAGCTGGAGTCGCGCCACAAGATCTACAAGTTGCGCGAGGCCTTGAACGAATTGGACGACACATTCGACGAAATCTACATCGACACGCCGCCGGCATTGAATTTCTTTACCCTCTCGGCGCTCATCGCTGCAGACACCTGCCTGATTCCATTCGACTGCGATGACTTCGCACGACGAGCGCTTTACACATTGATGGACAACGTTTCGGAAATCCGTGGCGATCACAATCCGGGTCTTGCCGTCGAAGGCATCGTGATCAATCAGTTCCAGCCGCGCGCCAATCTGCCGCAAAAGCTTGTCAATGAACTGATTGAAGAGGGCCTGCCTGTACTCTCGACGTTCCTGTCTTCATCGGTGAAGATCAAGGAGTCTCACGAACAGTCCATGCCTTTGATTCACATGGCGCCAAGCCACAAGCTGACCAAGGAGTATGAAGCGCTCTATGAAGAACTGGAGAAGGCGATGAGGAAATCCAGAGGCGGCGCGACCAGCCGCAGCAAAAAGAAATGGACGCCAGCTTGATCGAAGTGGCAGCCACGCCTTCGCGCTGCCTGGCAATGACGCCCCGATGAAATAGCCACGCCGCTTTCGGCAGGCTTCTCCGACAACTTCCAGACGCAGCAATGGGTATGCAATTCAGCACGCTACGCCGCATCCCGCCCGCCATCTGGGCGCTGGGCTTCGTCAGCCTGCTGATGGATATTTCTTCGGAGCTGATCCACAGCCTGTTGCCGGTGTTCATGGTCACATCACTGGGCGCCAGTGCCTTTGCGGTAGGACTCATTGAAGGTGCGGCCGAGGCAACAGCACTGATCGTGAAAGTGTTCTCCGGCACGCTGAGCGATTATTGGGGAAAGCGCAAGCCACTGGCCGTCATGGGTTACGGACTGGGTGCGATTTCAAAACCGCTATTTGCGCTGGCCGCATCGATAGATTTTGTGGTGATGGCCCGCTTGCTGGATCGCGTCGGCAAAGGCATTCGCGGCGCCCCGCGCGACGCCTTGGTCGCGGACATTGCGCCGGCAAATTTGCGGGGCGCTGCGTTTGGTTTGCGCCAGTCGCTCGATACCGTGGGCGCCTTTCTCGGCCCACTACTCGCCATGGGGCTGATGGTTCTATGGGCCAATGATTTCCGCATGGTGTTTTGGGTCGCAGTCATTCCGGCGGTGCTGGCAGTCGCGCTACTGTTCTTCGGCGTCCGTGAACCTGAACGGCCGCAGGGTGCGAAACGTATGAATCCCATCAAACGCGAAAATCTGCGGCGGCTCAGCAAAGCCTACTGGTGGGTGGTCGCTATTGGCGGCGTACTCACAATGGCGCGATTTAGCGAGGCGTTCCTGGTGCTGCGGGCGCACGAAGGCGGCCTGCCACTTGCCTTTACGCCGCTGGTTCTCGTTGCCATGAATATCGTATACGCGCTCAGCGCCTATCCGTTCGGTAAACTCGCGGACTCGACCCGTCATACCTCTCTGCTTGCGGCCGGCCTCGTCACGCTCGCCGCCGCCGATTGCGCCCTCGCCTATAGCAACCACTGGTCGTGGATGCTCGTGGGAATCGTACTCTGGGGTCTGCATCTGGGCCTGACCCAAGGGCTACTCGCCACCATGGTCGCAGACACCGCGCCAGAAGATTTGCGCGGCACCGCGTTCGGTTTCTTTAATCTGGCGAGCGGCGTGGCGTTGCTGGTCGCCAGCGGATTGGCTGGTTTGATTTGGGATCAAATGGGGGCACCGTTTACTTTTCTCGCGGGCTCAGTCTTTTGTTTACTCGCGCTGGCCATGATCTTCGCGATGCCGAGAGCCCGGAGTGAACCAGCAACACTGGAAACTTAGATCGCCATTTGGCGAGCCTCCTGGCGGCATTCTGGCCTGATAAGCCCGCCGTTGCTGGGGTTTTGTGATAATTTCCCAACTTGCGTACGGGAAGTGCAGCGGCCCCTAAACGACGCATACAACGCGGCAAACCGACAAAATGAAAATAAATTTAGCCACAGCACTGCTCATTGCAGCCACCACCTCATCCGTCTGGTGCGCCCCGCCGCTGAGCACTGACGACGCGAGCACGCTCTTGCCCGGCATGTGTCAACTGGAGATCGAGCAAAGGCGATTTGGCAATCGTGTCGAGCGCGATGTCGTGCCGGTCTGCAATCTCTGGTTCGACATGGAAATGGGCATCGGTCATCAGCGCGTCTCGCCGGCCGGTGCCGCACGCGCCGAAAGCGTCGTCGTCCAGGCAAAGAAAATGCTTGGCGTCACCGAGCAGGGTGATTGGTCGGTCGGCGTCGGCGCCGCGACGGTACGGGCAGTGAACAGCCCTGAACAATCCGGCATCCGTCAGAATTACGTCAACGCAATCCTGACGAGGCAAGTGGACGCAACTGCGCTGCACGCCAATCTTGGCGTAGTTTTTGATCGAGAAGCCGACATCGACATGCGACGAACCAGGCTGTCGTGGGCGGTCGCAGTCGAGCATGAAGCTACAAGCCGCTGGACGATCGTTGCCGAGTTGTTCGGTCAGCGCGGCGCGCCTCAAAGCGCGCAGCTTGGATTACGCTGGTGGGCGCTTCCGAAGTATCTTCAGTTAACCACTTCGCTCGGGTCACAACGCAGGTTGGGCAGTGACGGTCGCTGGATGAGCGTTGGCATCCGCTTCGAATCCCCCTGACTGGGCTCATTAAGGCACTGGATCAAATGCGAATCCTTCTGGTTGAAGACAACATTCCATTGGCAGATGCGCTGGCACGCGCGTTGCGGCAATCCGCCTATGTCGTGGACATCGCGCGCACCGGCAAGGACGCCGATCGCTGGCTGGGCTCGCAGCAGTATGAATTGATGATTCTTGATCTCGGCCTGCCCGATGAAGACGGCGCTGAAGTGTTGCGGCGCTGCCGTGCGCGCAAACAGAAAATGCCGGTGCTGGTGCTTTCCGCAAGAGAAGCCGTTGACGAACGCGTGCGTTTGCTGAATCTGGGGGCAGATGATTATCTGGTGAAATCGGGTGCCATCGAAGAGCTGGAAGCGCGGGTACGCGCGCTGATCCGCCGCAGCCAGGGCATTATCGAACCGGAAATCTTGTTGGGGAAATTGCGGCTCGATCTGAACGGACAACGCGCTTTTGTTGGCAACGCGGCGCTGGACCTGAATGCGCGCGAGTGGGCGGCGTTGGCATATCTGGCGGCACGCAGTGGCCGGATTGTTGCCAAGGAACATCTGATGGACGCGTTGTATGGATGGGAGGAACCCAATTCGGTCAACGCGCTTGAAAAAGTAATTTCACGATTGCGCGGCAAGCTTAATGATTCGGGCGTCACCGTGCGCTCCGTGCGCGGTCTCGGCTATTCGGTGGAAGCCAGCGATGGCACGTAGTCTCGCCCGTCAACTGCTGACCTGGTTGCTGCCGACGTCACTCGCGCTGGTCGCGATCGGTGGTGCCATCGCCTACGAGGTCGCACATCGCGCTGCCAGTCTTGCCTATGATCGTGCGCTGCTCGATGCCGCACAGTCAGTGGCAACGCAAGTGCGACACGTCAATGGCCGAATCGATTTGCAGCTTTCACTAAGTACCGAGCAGGTATTGCTGTACGACAATCTGGATCGATTGTTCTACGCCGTGATTGGCCGCAACGGCACCATGATTGCCGGCACTGCAGGGCTGCCGGTCGCGCCGGATAATGCGCGTAAAAATCAGCCGCGGTTTTACGATGCAGAGTTTTCCGGTCAGGGCGTGCGCGCCGTGTCACTGCTGGCCGCGCGTGACGGCGACAGCTTCACGGTCATCGTGGTCGAGACACTCATCAAGCGCGACAAACTCATCCGGGACATTTTGCTGGCGATGTGGCTGCCCGAGTTTCTGCTCGTCGTCATGACCATCCTCGTAATGCGTTACGCGATCCGCCATGGTCTGGGAGGTATCGGCCTGGTGCGCGCGGAGCTGGTCAAGCGCTCGCAAGCTGACATGCGCCCAATTCCACTCGATACCGTTCCGTTGGAATTGCGCCCGCTGATTGCAGACACCAATGATTTACTGGAACGGCTTTCGTCGACGCTTGAGCGGCAACGGCATATCATCGCCGATGCCTCACACCAGTTGCGCACGCCGATTGCGGCACTGCGCGCCGAGGCCGAGTCCGCGTTGCGTTCCGATGACCCGCAGGGCGCACTGAAGCGCATCGCGGCCAATGCACGGCAATTGTCCAAGCTGGCTCATAACGTATTGATGCTGAACCGCCTCGAAGCCGGTCCCGCGCAAAACCCGCAGCAGGTCGAATTGCGGGGCCTCATCAGCAGCGCGGCCGAGCGATGGCTACCCAGTGCGCGCGAGCGTGACATCGATTTAGGATTTGCACTCGAGCCTGCTTATACCCGGGGAGAACCGGTGTGGCTGGAGGAGATGATCAGCAACCTGGTCGATAATGCACTGCGCTATACCCCATTGCACGGTACCGTGACGGTCAAATGCGGTCAGCGCCAAGACACCGCTTGGCTGTCTGTGGAAGACAGCGGACCAGGCATTGCGCAGACGGAGCGAGGGCGTATTTTTGAGCGCTTTTACAGGTCGCACCCCGAGCAGGGCGAGGGCAGCGGACTGGGACTGGCCATTGTCAGGGAGGTGGCCAATGCCCACGGGGCACAGATCGAGGTTGGCGACAGTGTGGAGCTGGGCGGCACACTCATTAGTGTGCTGTTCTCGCAAACCAAATCTGCACCATTGATCCAATGATATTTGGCGTTCACAACTATCGCGGAAAACCCTTCGCATCGTAACCTCAGGATTCACCATCACGGAGAAAAAAATGTCAGCAAGCGTCATCGCGTTGTACAACCCACCGTCAGACATCGCCGCATTCGACAAGTACTACTACGCCCACCATGTGCCGCTCGCCAAAACACTGCCCGGATTACGGCGCTACGAAGTCAGCAGCGGGAAAGTCAGCGACATTTCCGGTGCGACGCCCTACCATCTCGCCGCCACGCTGACATTTGACTCGATGCAGGCCATTCAGGCTGCGCTGGCTTCTCCAGAGGGCGCTGCGACAGCGGGAGACCTGCAAAATTTCGCCAGTGGTGGCGTGAGTTTGATTATGTTCGAATCAAAAGAAATTTGAGGTAATTTAGCCAGATCGCCATGTGGCGCGGCTGACGGCGGCTTTTTGGCCTGCGAGCCCCGTCCCTGCTTGTCTTTCGCGAAATTGCGGCTCAACCACGCTGTGGGTTGGCGCCACTAAGCCTCCTGCAACATCTTCCAGTACTGAACCTTCAGGGTCGCGCCGCACCCCACGATCATCGCGGCAAGCGCCAGGAAAGACCCTGCGGCCAGTGTCGACAGGCCGCTGACGCCCTGACCTATCGTGCAGCCCATCGCGGTGACGCCACCAGCACCCATCAACATCGCGCCGATGATGTGGTTGCGGGTGTCGTCGATACTGGCGAAGCCTTCCCAGCGGAATCGCCCGGTCAACAGCGAATAGGCGAGTGAACCCAGAATCATGCCGAGCGTAGTGGCGATGCCAAACGTGACTGCCAGCGACTTGTCGCTCCATAGCATCAGCAGCTCCAGGCTGTAACCATAGGGCGCAACAAAGGTGAGCGACTCGGCGGTGCGGCTGTTGGTACCAAAAAACATATTCTCCAGCGTGTCGGCGTTTTCACCGAAGCCAATGTGCGCGGTGATGGTCCAGCCTGCGACAACGGCGAGCCCATAACCCAGGCCACCAAGCCAGGCATCAAAGCTGGCGCGAAAATCGCGGTTCATGAATACGAAGCCCAGCATCGGCACGGCGATCAGACAGGCGATAAGAATCTGTGCGGTTTTCTTGCTGACACCCAGCAAGGGTGACAGTAGTGCGCCGATCTCTTGCGTCGCAACGCCATGCTGCGCCAAATCGATGGCCACGGTGTCCACCGTATTGACTCGCCACACGCCAAACAGGCCCTTCATGGTCATGTATGCGGCAATCGCCAGAAACGCAAACACGACGATGGATTTTAGATTGCCGCCGCCGACGCGCACCAGCGTACGGCTGCCGCAGCCGCTGGCCAGCGTCATGCCAACGCCGAACATCAAACCACCGACCACGTATGACAGCCAGGTGAGACTGGAGCGCGTGTAGAACGCTTTCGAAAGATCGATCAGATCCGCCGCATACAGCGCCTGCGAACCCAGAATCGCCACCGCCATCGCCAGCACCCACATGCGCATCCGTGTGAAGTCATTCATGTTGACGATGTCAGATACCGCCCCCAGGGTGCAGAACTGGGTGCGCGCGGAGATTGCTCCAAGGATGAAAGCGATGGCGAAGCCCAGCCATGCGACAGTAGATGCGAGATTGGATGTAATCATTGGATTGTGTCTGGTGTGAAGCTGGGGCCAACTCGCGGGATGCTCATAACCGGGCGAGTGGAGTCGAGGAGTCTGCCGATTCAACGCATTTTACAGTCGAGTTAACCGCCAGAGAAACAGCAGCCGCTAATGTTTGATCGCGCGAACCTTGTGACTATTCAGGCGTATCGCGTAGCATCCGCGACACCCGCGGCCACAAATCCGTCCTTGCGCAGCCGACATGAGTCACAAACCCCGCACGCACGCCCATCCGCGTCGGCTTGGTAACACGACACCGTCAGCGCGTAATCGACGCCCAAACGCGTGCCTTCGCGCACGATGTCGGCTTTGCCCATGTGAATGATCGGCGTATGGATGAAGAGTTGCTCACCTTCGACGCCTGCGCGGGTCGCGAGCCGGGCCATGGTTTGGAAAGCAGCAATGTAATCCGGCCGGCAATCCGGATAGCCTGAATAATCCACCGCGTTCATGCCAGCGAAAATATTCGGGGCGCCAAGTGTTTCGGCCCACGCGAGTGCCAGCGACAGGAAGATCGTATTGCGTGCGGGCACATATGTCACCGGAATGCCGGGCATCGGCGTGGTTGGCACCGCAATATCGTTATCGGTCAACGCGGAGCCACCCCAGCCGGTCAGATCGAGCCGCACCACGCGATGCTCTTTCGCCCCCAACACAGCGGCGACGCGCGCGGCGGCCGGCAATTCAGAGCGGTGACGCTGACCATAGTCGAAAGACAAAGCATAGGTTTCATAGCCCTGCTCCCGCGCCATCGCCAGTACCGTCGCCGAATCAAGGCCACCAGAAAGCAACACCACGGCACGTGCCATTTTCGTTTCCGCCATCGTCACACGCCGCGCTTCTCGCCCCAGATGATCTTGTGGAGCTGGATTTGCATGCGCACATTGAGGCCATCGCGCAGAATCCATTCGGCAAGCTGGGCATAGGTCACTTCATTGAATGCCGGTGAAAACAGCACGGGTGCGAGTGCGGTCAATTTTTCCTTCGCGAGTAGCGCTGCTGCCCACCGGTAGTCGTCCTCGCAGGTGATCACGAATTTGATTTCGTCGCACTGGTTCAGCAGCGGCAGATTTTGCCAGAGATTTTTTTCCACTTCCCCGGAGCCCGGCGTCTTGATATCGACGATGCGGGAGACGCGGCGATCTACATTCGCGATGTCAATGGCGCCGCTGGTTTCCAGCGAGACTGAGTAGCCGAGGTCGCACAATTTTTGAAGCAGCGTGAGGCAGTTTTTCTGCGCAAGCGGTTCGCCGCCGGTTACGCAGACAGTCTTTGTCGGGTGACTGGCCACTTCGGCGATCACTTCGTCAATGCTGCGCGTTTTGCCGTCGTGGAATGCATAAGCGGTATCGCAATAGCCGCAGCGCAGCGGGCATCCTGTGAGCCGCACAAATACGGTCGGCACACCAACACGGCTCGATTCACCTTGCAGCGAAAAGAATATCTCGTTGATGCGAACCGTATCGGCACGCGCACGCGTGGGGCTGGCCTTCTTCCCTTCGGCTTTGCGAATCGTCGCAGCAGGAATCTTGGTAAGCGTGGTCACGGCTGACTGCGGTTAGGCTATCGTCTCAGCGCGGAAAGGCGGGTTCGCGCCTTGGTGGCAGAGTCCGAGCCTGGATATTTGGCGATGACGTCTTCCAATGCATTGCGCGCGGAGCCGGTGTCGCCGATTTCGCTATAGATGCTCGCTATCGCCAGCAACGCTTCAGGGGCTTTGGCCGAATCCGGATACTGCTTGAGTAACGACTCTTGCATCCGGCGCGCATTCGCGTAATCGCGCAAATTGAAATAGCTGAGGCCCATCCAATAGTGTGCGTTCGAAATCAGTTGCCCGCTTGGATAGTCCTTGGCGTAGGTCTGGAACGCGCGGATGGCCGCTGCGTAATCGCCACGTTTGAACGCATTTGAGCCAACGTCGTACGTGTCGTCTTCCCTGGCGCGGAGTGCAGCGAGTTGCGAAGCCGACAGCGGTGCGGCGTTTGCCGCCCCTGGTGCCACCACGGCAGGCGCGGCGGACGTCAATGAGCCAGCAGCCGCATCGCTCGTTGTCCCTTCAAGCTTCCGCAAACGGGTATCGATGTCCAGGTAAAAATCACGCTGGCGCTTGTTCAATTGCTCATCCAGATTCGACATGACTTCCACTTGCCCGCGCAACTTCGCGATCTCCGCGTTCAGTTGCTCAATCTGGTTCAGCAATTGAATGATGCCCAGATTCTTGATTGAGTCGTCCAACCTTTGCAAGCGCGAATCATTGTCGCGATTCTGCTGCTCGATTTGCGCGCGCAGGTTACGAAGGTCTTTGCGTGCCTCTTCATCGTCGAACAGGCCCGCAGCGGCGTTAAGACTAAATGCGCTGAGGGCGATCAATATCGTGGCGCGCACGGAATGGAATGGATTGCGGGATGTCATGGTTGGATAGGTTCTTGCAAGTAATGAATGGAGATACCGGCCTGCTTGCGCCGACGCAGGCAAGCTGCAATCGCTGTGATCTCCACCGTGGGCTGGTCAGTGATTTGATGAGCGTCTGCGCCGGGAGCATTTACTGCCAATTGTGCCCCATAACTATCTCCGCCTGCGGCGGAGCTAAATGACTACATCAAGCATTGGTGCGGCTTGGCAGTGATTTTTGCCGCAAACGCCGCACCAAATAACGATCTAGCCAAATTTACTCGCCGTCATAAACAATTTCCACGCGACGATTCTGCGCCCATGAAGCTTCTTCTTGGCCCATTGCCTTCGGCTTGTCTTCACCAAAGCTGATGGTTTCCATACGCTCGCTGCCGACACCCAATACACTGGCGGCTTTGCGTACGGCGTTGGAGCGGCGCTGACCGAGCGCCATGTTGTACTCGCGCGCGCCGCGCTCATCGGCATGACCTTCAAGGCGCACTTTGCGGTTGCGATTCTGCGACAGGTAGCTTGCGTGCGCCTGGATCAGAGCCGCGTATTCGGACCTGACGGCATCGGTGTCGTAATCGAAGTAAATGACGCGCTTGGAAAGGATATTGTTGGGATTCCTCAACTCATCACCAGGTTTGCCGGTGGGCGGCGGCACTTGATTTGTAGCACTAGTACTAGGTGGGGTGGTGGTGGTGCCGCTGCTCGCTCCTGTCGCTGGATCGCGAGTTTCCACCTTGGTAACAGGAGGATCTTTGCTCGCACATGCCGCAAGCAGGACCATCATCCCAATTCCAATCAGCATTCTTTTCATGTTTTATTCCTTCGGTAGGTGAGGAGTTAATTCAAGGTGCAACGGTTAGTCTATGCTTTTTTTGCGATGCGAATATGTACGCTTGCGCACACTAGAGCCTGTTTATCGTGCACGCGATGAGCCAAACGGCCCCCAGGCAGGCTCACGGACGTCCCCTGCCTGCGAAGAAAGCTTCAACTTGAACCGGCCATCCGCGGAAACCGCACCCAGCTTGCCGCGACCGCCTGATTTGTCTTCGTACAAAATGGTGCGGCCATTGGGTGAAAAACTCGGGCTGTCATCGAGTGGGCCATCGGTCAGGATGGTGCGCTGGCCAGTCGCAAGTTCCAACACGGCAATACGCAACCGCCCGCCCTCACGGCTGACGAACGCAACCAGCTTGCCGTCGGGGCTCAGGCGCGGCGTGGTGTTGTATGACCCTTCAAAGGTCAGCCTCTTCGCATCGCCACCCGTGGCTGGTACCCGATATAACTGCGGGCCGCCGGATCGATCAGAAAAGAAGATGATGTCCTTGCCATCCGGGGTGAAGGTGGCGCCGGAATCGATGGAGTTGTTTTGCATCAGCCGCGTGGCTTCACCGCCGCCGACGGGAATAAGGTAAATCTGCGAGATATCGTCTTTGGACAGCGAAATGACCAGCTTGCTGCCATCTGGCGACCAGTTTGGTGCGGTATTGTCACCACGGAAATTGGCCACGACCTTACGCTGACCCGTTACCAGGTCTTGAACGATCACGGTCGACTTTCGGCTCTCAAAGGAAACGTAGGCGATCTTGTTTCCATCTGGCGACCATTTGGGCGCGCCAATCGGCTCAAGTGACGACAACACGGCCTGTGGATTAAAACCATCTGCGTCAGCGACCTGCAACTCAAACCGCGTTCCGCGCTTGAGGACATAGGCGATACGCGTCGAAAACACACCGCGCTCGCCGATCAGTTTTTCGTAGATTTCGTCGGAAATCTTGTGGGCGGTGGCGCGCAATTGCGATGCCGCGACCGTATAGGAAGTCGTTACCAGCTGGTTCTGCTTGGCAACGTCGAAAAGCCGGTAACTCACTTCGTAGCGGCCATCGGGCAACGGCTTGATGCCGCCGATGACCAGCGCTTCGGTGGAGCGACCAGACCAATCGACGAAATTCACCTGCGATGGCTCTGTGGGCAAGCTGCTGATGCCCACCGTGCTGACGATGCGGAACATGCCCGATCGCGCAAGATTGTCTGCGATCAGCGGTGTGATGTTCTGCGGGGCATTGGCTTCCAGTGCGAACGGCGCGATGGCAATCGGCACCTGGCGGCCGGAGCTGGTTTCCACGTTAATGGTCAGCTGCGCCCGTGCAGCTGATGTGATCAGCGTCAAGCCGACCAGGGCGCTGGCAATCACAGTGGAAATATTGATTCTCTTAAGCATATGTGAGTTTGGCGATGACTTAGTGTTTGACGTTATCGTTCGTGTCGAATGTTCAGATTAAGTTCACGACGGCCACCGAACAAATCAGCATTTTCGGGCTGAGGCCAATTGCGGATGCCATTGATGGCGCGCTCGACAGCATCATCATAAACTTTATCGCCGGATGACTTCACGATTTGCGCATCCAGAATCACGCCATTGACCAGCAGCCTTAGGCGCACTGACACTTCCGGTCGACCGGTCACCGAGTCAGGAATATTGGCACGGTCCCGAATCAGCTTGGCAATCTTGTTGGCGTAATCCGCCTGCGCAGCGTTTCTTGCGCTCGCGGCGGCAGCTTCACTGGCAGCCTTTTCGGCACGCAGCCGGTCATCCGCAACCTTCTGCGCCGCTTTCAGTTTCGCTTCGTCTTCTTTACGCTTTTTTTCAATGTCAGCCAGCTTTTGCTTGTCTTTCAGCGCCTTTTCCTCGCGCAGCTTCTTCTCGCGTTCGAGTTTTTCAAGTTTCTCCCGCTTGGCCTGCAACTGAATGTCTGCCTGGCTGGGCTGTGGCGGCGCCTTTACTATCTTGGGCTCAACCTTTGGCTCGATAACTTTCTCGACCGCAGGAGGATCGGGCCTGACCGGTTCCGGCTCGGGCTCGACTACCGGCGCCGGTTCCGCAACGGCATTTTTAATTGGCGGCAACTGGTCCCAAAGTTCGGCAATGGCTGGCTCCGGGAGCTTTACCTGCCACGACACGCCGAATACGATCAGCGCGAAAAAGCCCCCGTGTACAACCATCGCCAGCAGCGCAGCCGGCCATTTACCCGGCTCAGAACGTGTGATTAACGGCGATCTTCGGTGGCTGCTCGATGCGGGAGGCGGATAGGTCATGTTACTTGTCTGGTTTGACCAGGAGCCCGACGCGCTTGATCTTGCCTGCCTGCAAGCTATCCATGACGCGCAGCACGTCGTCGTACTTCAGATTTTTGTCGGCATTGATGACTACCGCCTGATCCGGGTGAGTGGCTTGAATGGCTCTGACTGCCTGCAAGAGATTGTCGCGTGCAACGGTTTGTTCCTGCCCACCTTTTTGCCGATCAACGAGCGAGATGGTGCCGTCCCGCTTGATGCGAATCTCCAACGGCGCGACCGTCGGGTTCAACGCCTGTCCCACGCTCGGCAGATCGATCTGCCCAGGTTGAATTGACGGCGCCACGACCATGAAGATGATGAGCAATACCAGCATCACGTCGATGTACGGCACGACGTTAATTTCTGCCATGGCGCGACGGCGACGGCGCATGTTAATGCACCGCCTGGCGTTGCAGAATATTGGTGAACTCTTCCATGAAACTCTCGTAGCGGTTAGCCAGACGATCAATTTCGGCGGTGTATTTGTTGTAGGCAATTACCGCAGGAATTGCCGCGAACAGGCCAATGGCTGTGGCGATCAACGCTTCAGCCATGCCGGGCGCTACCTGCGCGAGAGTGGCTTGCGCCATATTGGTCAGGCTGCGAAAAGAATTCATGATTCCCCAGACCGTGCCGAACAGGCCGATATAGGGGCTAACCGAGCCGACCGTGGCGAGGAATGATAAATGCGCTTCCAGATAATCAAGTTCCCGCTGAAACGTGGCTTTCATTGCGCGGCGCGTGCCGTCCATCAACGCGCCGATATCGGAACCGCTGCGGCTTTTGAGTTTCAGGTACTCCTTGAAGCCCGCCTCAAAAATTTTCTCCATCCCGGCTGGCTCGTATTGGCCTGAACTGGCCCGTTGATAAAGGCCAACAAGATCCGTGCCGCCCCAGAATTCTCGCTCGAACTCCTCGGCCTGCGCCTTGGCGCTGCGGACCGAAAACATTTTCACGAAGATGTACCACCACGACATTATCGAGGCCAGCAACAAGATGCCCATCACAATTTTGACGATGATCGATGCATGCGCGACGAGCGACAAAATCGCCATGTCATTTGAGAGATTCAGCACGAAGCCTCCATTTTCTTTTTTACGTCCGTTGGAATCTCAATCGGCTTGAAGGTTCCAGCCGCAACCGTCGCCACCGTTACCCGAGCCTTCACCAGTGTGTCTACACCGCGGCGGATTTCCTGGTGAAACATCACCCGTACGCGGCCAAGGTTTTCAATTGAAACGCTGATGTTGATGGCATCGTCGAGTCTGGCGGGTTTAATGAATTCAACAGCGATTTCGCTGACCACGAACAGCATCTTGTATTTGCGCTCAAGCTCGCTGTTGGTGAATCCAAGGTATCGCAACCACTCTGTGCGCGCCCGCTCAAGAAACTTTATGTACTGCGCGTGATAGACAACGCCACCGGCGTCGGTGTCTTCAAAGTAGACACGCTGCGGGAAGTCGAAGCTGAATAGCGGCGATTGCTGGGCATTCTTCAGAGAAAGCTTTGCCACTAGAAAAGCTCCGGTACCGGGTTGCTGGCAGGTGCGGTAATGCCGAAGTGCTGAAAACTCAGCAGCGTCGCCATGCGCCCGCGAGGCGTCCGTTGCAGGTAGCCCTGCTGAATGAGATAGGGCTCCAGCACGTCTTCAATCGTATCGCGTTCTTCACCGATGGCAGCGGCCAGATTCTCCACCCCAACCGGCCCACCGGCAAACTTCTCGATAATGCACAACAGCATCTTGCGATCCATCATGTCGAGGCCGACCTGATCGACATCGAGCATTTTCAATGCATCATCAGCCACCGACTTATCGACGAACCCCTGCGCCTTCACCTGCGCGAAATCGCGCACGCGGCGCAGCAGGCGATTGGCAATGCGCGGCGTGCCGCGCGAGCGCAAAGCAATTTCCTGGGCACCATCTTCGTCCACGGGCACGCTCAGCAAATTGGCAGATCGCGCAACGATCAGCTTCAACTCGGCAGGCGAATAAAATTCCAGCCTGGCGACGATGCCGAAACGATCGCGCAGCGGATTTGTCAACATGCCGGCGCGGGTGGTGGCACCAACCAATGTAAACGGCGGGAGATCGAGTTTCACCGAGCGCGCGGAGGGCCCCTCGCCGATCATGATATCGATCTGGTAGTCCTCCAGCGCGGGATAAAGAATTTCTTCCACGACGGGATTGAGGCGGTGAATTTCGTCGATAAACAAGACGTCATTGGGTTCTAGGTTGGTCAGCATGGCGGCCAGGTCGCCGGCACGCTCCAGTACCGGGCCCGACGTGTGCTTCAGATTCACGCCCATTTCGCGGGCGATGATATGCGCCAGCGTGGTTTTGCCCAAACCGGGTGGACCGAACAGCAAGGTATGGTCCAGCGGCTCTTTGCGGTTGCGCGCGGCTTGAATGAAAATGGAGAGCTGATCGCGGATCTTTTGCTGTCCGACATACTCTTGCAACAGCTTCGGGCGTAGCGCGCGCTCTTGCGCTTCTTCATGCACAGAGGCTTTGCCGCCGGAGATAAGTCGGTCTTCTTCGATCATTGGCACATTTTACGCGAGGGACGCCCCAAATCAGGATTTTGAAAGCAACTTAAGCGCTTGGCGAATGCCGTCCGATACCGTTACGTCTTTAGATAACTGTTTGATGGCGTACAACGCCTCTTTTTCGTTGTAGCCCAGCGATACCAGCGCGTTCAGGATATCTGATGCGGACGACGGAATTGCCGGTGCACCACCGACGGCGATGCGCACGTCCACCGTTAGTTTGTCTTTGAGTTCAAGAAGCAGACGCTCGGCCATTTTCTTGCCGATACCTGGCACCTTGGTAAGATGCCCGCTCTCCTGCGTTGCCACTGCTTCCGCCAGGTCGTTCACGCTCATACCCGACAACACTGCCAAGCCGACCTTTGGGCCTACACCGCTCACCTTGAGCAGTTGCTTGAAGGTGGCACGTTCGGATTCAGTGCCGAAGCCATAGAGCAGATGGGCATCTTCGCGAACGATCAACTGTGTGAACAAGCTGACTTTCTCGCCGATTTTTGGCAAGTTGTAAAAAGTACTCATCGGCACGGCGACTTCGTAACCGACCCCTCCCACATCGAGCAGGACTTGGGGGGGATTCTTTTCGAGCAGCATGCCGGATAGGCGACCGATCATTTCTTTTCCTTTGCGGCTTTTTTGTTTCCTGCGTTCTGCTGTTGCACCCCCATCCCGGCCTTCCCCCGCTGGGCGGGGGAAGGAGTCCCTGCGGCGACCTCCCCTTCGGCGCGATCAGTCCCCTCCCCTGCCAAGGGGAGGGCGGAGGGTGGGGTTGGCGCTTGAGTTTCGAGTAGCGTTTCCCTCAAGCGCTCCAACACTCCGGTCATATTCTCAATCACTTCATTATTCCAAAACCGCAACACCCGATAACCCAATGACTCAAGAAACGCAGTTCTCCTCTGATCATACGCAGCATCCTCAGCGTGCTGCCCTCCATCCAACTCAACAATCAACCTCGCTTCCAGACAAATGAAGTCAACAATGTACCTTCCAATCGGTCGCTGGCGGCGAAAGCGGTACTCGTCAATTTGTTTGTCGCGAATTCGATGCCAGAATTTCCGCTCTACGTCCGTTGAATTGCGCCTCAACTTGCGAGCTTTCGCGACAGTTCTCCGCACGTTCTGCAGTTCAGAGGTGGGGAGCTCGATCACAATATCGTCATTCACTTCACCAACCTCCCGCCCTTCGCCCGATACCCTCGCGTGCTCATACCCGCCAGTGCGCCACCGTGCGCGTGGCAGATGGCGCAGGCGAGTGCGTCAGCAGCGTCCGCGCTGGGATAACCCGACAATTTCAACAGTCGCTTCACCATTTCCTGCACCTGTTCTTTCGTTGCATGGCCGTTGCCGACCACCGCCTGCTTGACCTGAAGTGCAGTGTATTCGGAAACCGGCAGGTTCTGTGCCACTGCCGCGCAGATTGCAGCGCCGCGCGCCTGGCCGAGCAACAGCGTCGATTGCGGATTCACGTTGACGAACACCTTTTCGACGGCCACTTCACCGGGCACGTAGCGCGAGATTACCTCCTGGACGGAATTGAGAATGTTCTTTAGCCGGTCCGGTAACTCGCCGGTCGGCGACTTGATGCAGCCGCTGGTAATGTAGGTGAGTGTCGAGCCGGTTTTTTCAATCACGCCATAACCGGTCACACGAAGACCGGGGTCGAGGCCGAGGATTTTCACTCAAAGACCCTGGCGTACATGCAAGAGTCGCGCAGGCCGCCGTAGGGATCGCGCATATTGCGCCGGAGTATGCCCTCCAATGTGAATCCACATCGCTCGGCGATACGCCGGCTTCGCGCATTTCGCGGATCGCTGCAAATTTCCAGGCGCTTTGCGCCCAAATGCTCTGTGGAAAATGCCACCAGCGCGTTGACAGCTTCCTTGCAATAGCCCCGACCGGCCATGGAGGTCCTCACCCAGTAGCCGATTTCAAATTTCGGGATTTCCCAATTGATCGTGTGGAAGCCGCCTTTACCGATCAACTCTCCAGTGAGCCTGTCGATCCACTGAAAATCGAGCATCTCGCGCGTCGTCCATTTGAGTTGCGCCTGCTGATGAAACTCTTCAGACCCGGCAAGCTTGGGTTCTGGATGCACCCATGGCATCCACGGTGCGAGTTCATTCACGGATTCCAGTACTGCCGCAAACGCCTGCGGCCCATCATCTGCCCGCGCAGCGCGCAAAATCATCCGCTCGGTATCAATTTGCTCTGGGATGGTCAGCAAACGCGTTTGCGCGAGTGCATCCATCAGAGATCCTCTGTGACCACCGCTGTGCCTGACACCGAGACCATGACCATGCCGCGACCGCTGCCGTGAATGATGTAGTCGATGCGAGCACCTACAATGGCGTTTGCCCCGACCTGCTCCGCACCCTGCATCGCTCCGCGCAAAGCGTTGTCGCGCACTGCCGGAACAGCTTTGTGATAAGTATCGGCAAAACTTGTTACCGGCTTTTCGGATACAAGCTGTACTTCAGCACTGGCCTCACCCGTGACCAGTCCCAGGTAGCGCACGATGCGCTTACCCTCGATGTTCGACGTGGTGGTAATCAGAATCGACACTCAGGCCTCATCCATGACCGCCGAAGTGTAAACGTCCTGTACGTCATCGAGCGCCTCAATTGCGTCCAGCAGCTTCTGCATCTTCAATGCGTCCTCGCCCGTCAACATGGCTTCGGTGGTTGCTTTCATGGTGACCTCGCCAAACTCGGCTTTGAACCCGGCTTTTTCCAGCGCCGCCTTCACGGTCGAGAATTCATAAGGACCGGTGACCACCTCGAACGAACCATCATCATTCGCAACCACGTCCTCGGCGCCGGACTCAAGTGCAGCTTCCATCAGCTTTTCTTCACTGGTGCCCGGCGCAAACAGCAATGTGCCGCAATGCTTGAACAGGAAGGCGACCGAGCCATCGGTACCCATATTGCCGCCGTACTTGGAAAACGCGTGCCGCACTTCGGCGACGGTACGCACCCGGTTATCGGTCATGCAGTCGACCATCACTGCTGCGCCGCCGATGCCGTAACCCTCGTAACGAATTTCTTCGTAGTTGACTCCCTCAAGCTCACCCGCGCCGCGTTTGATGGCGCGCTCAACGGTGTCTTTGGGCATATTGTTTTCGAATGCTTTGTCCATCGCCAGCCGCAAGCGCGGATTGGCCCCAGATTCGGCACCGCCCATGCGCGAGGCAACGGTAATTTCCTTGATGAGACGCGTGAAGATCTTGCCGCGCTTGGCGTCCTGACGACCTTTGCGGTGCTGAATGTTTGCCCACTTGCTATGTCCCGCCATTTCGACCTTCACCTTTCCAGTTATTGCGGCCAGTCGCCTGCGAAAGGGTCCCGCCATGCGCTCGCCAAGCTACTGACCCTTGTTATTTTTCCGGTGGAGCCGCTACTCAGACCCAACAATTTTCAGTTCGTAATGTTAACATTCACTTACGTTCCTGCCGAAGTGCTTTGTCATTTTCGAGACTATGCCAGACCCATTGCTCATCGCCAAGACCGCCGACAACTCGCTGACTGATCTTATGCTGCTGCCGGGGATGGGCAACCGCCACGGGCTCATTGCCGGCGCAACGGGGACCGGCAAAACGATCACATTGCAGGTAATGGCCGAACATTTTTCGGCCATCGGTGTACCGGTCTTCATGGCCGATGTCAAAGGCGATCTTACCGGCATTTCGCAACCGGGCAAGCCCAACCCCAAAGTTGACGAGCGCGTAAAACTGCTCAAGCTCGAACACACCGCCACCGCCTGCCCCGTCACGCTCTGGGACATATTCGGCGAACAGGGCCACCCGGTTCGCGCGACGATCTCCGAAATGGGCCCGGTGCTGCTGGCGCGCATTTTCAACCTGAATGATATCCAGACCGGTGTGTTATCCATCGCCTTCAAAATCGCCGATGACAATGGACTGCTGCTGCTTGATATCAAGGATTTGCGTGCCCTGCTCGCATGGATGGGCGAGCACGCCAGCCAGTTCACTACCACTTACGGCAACATTTCGGCGGCGAGTGTCGGCGCGATACAGCGTGGCTTGCTCACGCTTGAACAACAAGGCGGCGACAAATTCTTCGGTGAACCGGCGCTGTCTCTGGACGATTTGCTGCAAACCGACAATGGCCGCGGCATCATCAATATCCTGGCGGCCGACAAATTACTGTCCAGCCCGCGTCTGTATTCGACTTTCCTGTTGTGGATGCTGTCGGAGATTTTCGAAACATTGCCCGAAGTCGGCGACCTCGCGAAGCCCAAGCTGGTGTTCTTTTTCGACGAGGCGCACCTGCTGTTCAATGAAGCACCCAAAGAGTTGTTGCAGAAAATCGAACAGGTGGTGCGGCTGGTGCGCTCCAAAGGCGTGGGTGTTTATTTTGTCACGCAAAACCCGCTCGATATTCCCGATACAGTGCTGGGACAATTGGGAAATCGCGTGCAACACGCCTTGCGTGCGTACACACCGCGAGACCAGAAAGCAGTTCAAGCCGCAGCTGAAACGTTTCGCGAGAATCCGAAATTGAAAGTAGCGGACGTCATTACCGAACTCGGTGTCGGTGAGGCGCTGGTGTCATTTCTTGATGAGAAGGGCAGGCCCAGCATCGTCGAGCGCGCGTGGGTGTGCCCGCCGCAATCGCAGATTGGGCCGATTACGCCGGAACAAAGGCAGGCGTTGCTGGCGACCTCTCTGGTCGCGGGGCAGTATGAAAAAGTGGTGGATCGCGAATCGGCCTTTGAAAAACTGAAAGCGCGGCAAGGTAATAACGCTACGCCGACGCCAACAGCGGATAGTGGTGGCTTGGGTGGCATCCTCGACAAACTGGGGCTTCCCGGACAGGGCTCGGGCGCCTCAAAACGCGAAGGCGTCATTGAAGCGGCCATGAAGAGCGCAGCACGCGCGATGGCATCGGAAGCGGGGCGACGCATCATTCGGGGTGTATTGGGATCTATTTTCGGTGGACGCAAGTAGCATTTAGCAGAACGTAAAAAATATCAGGGGGATGCATGGCCAAAAGAGTACCCGGCGAACGTCGCAAGGAAATTCTGCAAACGCTCGCGCAGATGCTTGAAAACCCGAAAGGCGAAAAGATCACCACCGCCCTGCTCGCTTCAAAGCTGGACGTCTCCGAAGCCGCGCTTTACCGGCACTTTGCGAGCAAGGCGCAAATGTTCGAGGGCCTGATTGAGTTTGTTGAGGAGACGGTGTTCTCACTCGTCAACAAGATTCAAACCGAAGAACCTAACGGCATGAAGCAAGTCGAGGCAACCGTATCGATGCTGCTCAGTTTCGCGCAAAAAAATCCGGGCATGACGCGTGTGCTGATCGGCGACGCGCTGGTTAACGAAGATGATCGCCTGCAGTTGCGCATGAATCAACTCCACGATCGTCTGGAGGCGAGCCTGCGGCAGAGTGCGCGCATTGCTGCGACCGATGGCGCTTTGCATACGTCGCTGGACGCCAACGCGTATGCCAATGCGGTGATGGCTTTTATCGTTGGTCGGTGGCACCAGTTTGCGAAGTCCGGATTCAAACGCTCGCCAGTGGAGAATTTGGCGATGGGCTGGAGTGTATTCGCCGGATAGATGAGGAGTTTCAGCGTGTCAAATCAGAACATTGCGCCAGTCGATGCGCAACTCGCCGCCTACAACGCACACGATGTCGAAGCCTTCATGGTCTGCTACACACCCGATTGCGTGATTGAAGATGGCGCAGGCACACGGCTTTTGACCGGCCACGCCGAAATGCGTCCACGCTATCAGGCGCTGTTTGCGAACTCCCCAAACTTGCATTGCGAAATCGCCTCACGTATCTGCATCGGCGATTACGTCATTGACGAAGAGCGAATCACCGGACGCGTGCCAGACCTGCGCCATGCGGTGGTCATCTATCGCGTTGACAAGTCCTCCGGGCTGATTTCGCACGTTCGATTCCTGCGCGAATCAGACTGAGTTTCAGGTTGGCCGCGTGAATACGTTGGCGCTTTCTACCGAGCGATTGGCGATTATGCTGCCCCGCTTGGATCTGGCGGCTGCCATGCTCGACTGTGTCGAGCGTAATCGCGATCATCTAAAGCCGTGGAATCCTCCCGAGCCAGATGGCCTGTATACGCTGGTACATTGGCAGGAGGTGGTTGTCAATTGTGCGTTGGCATTCGACGCGCGTAGCGCGGTGCGGTTCTGGATAGCAACTCGCGAACGTCCCGAGCGAATTATCGGCAGTATCGGTTACTCACAAATGGCGCGCGGCCCATTCTGCGCCTGCGTGTTGGGCTATCAGATCGATCATGCCTGTGAAGGTCAGGGACTGATGGCAGAAGCGCTGCGCACGACCAATCGCTACATGTTCGAAGAGCAGAAATTGCATCGGATTGCAGCCAACTACCGGCCCGAAAACACCCGAAGCGGGCGGCTGCTGGCCAAACTCGGATTTCGCATTGAAGGGTATGCGCGCGATTATCTTTTTATCAATGGGGCGTGGCGGGACCATGTCCTGACTTCGCTCACCAACCACACATTCGACAGTCACTGGTTGAAACCTGCGCAGAAACTCTAGCATTGGCGCGGCGGCTGGCAGCATTTCCGCCCAAAAGCCGCGCCAGTGCTACAGATATACGCAATAACCCAGTTTAGGCGTATTGGCTAACCCAGTGAATCTGCCCAGATATTCTTCGCCCAGGCCATCGCGTATTGCCCTTCCAGCTCATTAGCCTGCGCTGACACGCCACCCGCGCCCGGTACCGTTTTCATCGTCTTGGCGACCTCGTCGTATTTGTGGATCGACGCAACGTGGATCACCTTGTCTGCGGAAACAAAGCTGTAGCAGGTATTGGTCAGCGTGGGGCTGGCGTTCGGCGTCTCGCCCGTGAGCAGCGCAACAACGGCTGCAGCGCAAGCCTTGCCGTGTCCATTTGCCATATGGCCTGATTTCGGCATCGCTGGCGCAATCTGCAGCGCGTCACCTAGCAAGTGCACACCCGGCATGTCCTTGGCTTCGTAAGTGATCCAGTTTATTTCGCACCAGCGTTTGTTGGCGGTAATAAACGAATTGGCAATGGCGCCAGCTTTCATAGGAGGCAGCACGTTCAGTACATCGGCTTTGACATCGCCAAACTCCAGCTTGGCCGTGTTGGTGGCGACATCGACATCCATCAACTTTGAACTGCCTCGATATTCGACCATGCCTGGGTACATATCAGCCCAAGCTTTCTTGAACAGGCCGGGTTTGGACGTGACATCCATGTTCGCATCGAGAATGAGCACCTTGGATTTTGGCTTTGCGGCCTTGAAATAAGCCGCGACCTGGCAGGCACGCTCATACGGGCCGGGCGGACAACGATACGGTGCTTCGGGAATGGAAATGGCAAATACACCGCCGTCTCTCATCGCTTCCAGTTGCTTGCGCAATGCCAACGTCTGGGGCCCGGCTTTCCAGGCGTGGAGGATTTTCTCCTGTGCGGCGGCGTTGTTCAACGCGGGAACCAGGTCAAACATGAAATCGACCCCCGGCGACAGAATGACACGGTCAAAAGGAAACGCTTCTCCGCTCGCCATGCGCACCATTTTCTTCTCGACGTCCACGCCACTGGCTTCGCCTCGCACCACTTTTACACCGTATTTTTTCTGCAGGGCGTTATAGCTGACAGTGATGTCCTGCATGGTCTTCGAACCACCCAGCACCAGATTGGAGATCGGGCACGAGATAAATTCGGCATTGCGCTCGATGAGCGTGACATCGAAATTGGGTGCCCACATCTTGATGTACTTGGCTGCTGTCGCGCCGCCATAGCCGCCACCCACGATCACAACTTTCGGGCCACTGGCCCCGCCGATGGATGCGCAGCCGGACATCGCTGAAATGCCAACTACTGCACTTGTTGCGCCGGTCGCTTTCAAGAATTTTCTACGATTGATAGTCATCATCTTCTCCTTAACTGGTCCGCGCGGCTATTTCTTTTGTGCTGCAAAGAAACCCGCCATCGCAACAATTTCTGTATCCGAGTATCCCTTTGCGATCTGGTGCATCACGGTCGCATCGCGCTTGCCTTCCTTGAAGGCCCTCATTTGGGTAACGAAGTAGTCCTTGTCGGTGTTAGCCAAGCCCGCGACCGCACCACCGGCGCTAACGCCATTGGTACCGTGACACGCGGCGCAGTTGGCCGCGAGCGCTCGGACACCGAGCGGCGTGAGATTGGCAGCGGCGAATGGAATTGGCGCTGGCGGTGGCACGGCGGCTGGCGCGGGCGCCGGTGTTTGGGCAGTGGCTGCAACACTGATTGTTAACAGCGTGAGTAACATGCCATAAAGCCGTGATTGGCGCGGTCTTGTTTTCATCAAACTCTCCTCGTGAACATTTGGCGGGGCTTCGTCGACAATTGTAGTGTAGGTGAAGGATAACGCAAGTCATCGCGAAATGCTCGTCGGTGCGAGGGTGTAGCGGCGGACATATCGAAACTGGGCAATAAAAAGGCCACGTCCTTTCGGGCGTGGCCTTTTTTGCTACTGCGCCTGGCGCCTGAGCGTGGGATCAGGTCTCCTGCGTCGCGGCCTCTTTTTCCTGGCTAATGTCCAATATCACCTTTGCGTCCGCATCGACGTCGATCGTTACCTTGCCGCCATTGGCCAAACGTCCGAACAGCAGTTCATCTGCGAGCGCGCGGCGAATCGTGTCCTGAATGAGGCGCGCCATCGGCCTTGCACCCATCAATGGATCGAAACCATTCTTGGCGAGGTATTTTTTCAACGCTTCAGTGTAGGTTACATCGACTTTCTTTTCCGTCAGTTGTGCTTCCAGTTGCATCAGGAACTTGTCGACCACCTGAAGAATAATTTTTTCGTCGAGCGGCGCGAATGAAATGGTCGCATCAAGGCGATTGCGAAACTCCGGCGTAAACATGCGTTTGATCTCGGCCATTTCGTCGCCCGCACGCTTGTCGTTGGTGAAGCCAATGGCGGATTTGGAAAGTTCCGAAGCCCCCGCGTTCGTCGTCATCACGATCACGACGTTACGGAAGTCTGCCTTGCGGCCATTGTTGTCCGTCAGAGTGCCGTGGTCCATCACCTGCAAAAGTACGTTGAAAATATCCGGGTGCGCTTTTTCGATTTCGTCGAGCAGCAGCACGGAGTAGGGGTGCTTGCTGATGGCCTCTGTCATCAGGCCGCCTTGATCGAATCCTACGTAGCCGGGCGGTGCACCGATCAGGCGCGATACCGCATGCCGCTCCATGTACTCGGACATATCGAAGCGAATAAGCTCAACGCCCAGAATGAAGGCGAGTTGTTTCGCGACCTCGGTCTTGCCAACGCCAGTAGGACCGGAAAACAGAAAAGAGCCGATCGGTTTGGCCGAATTGCCGATACCGGATCGCGCCATTTTGATGGCTGATGCCAGCGCGTCGATGGCTTTGTCCTGGCCAAAAACGACGGACCTCAAGTCGCGGTCCAACGTTTTCAGCGCACTGCGGTCGTCGCTGGAAACATTGCGGGCAGGAATTCGCGCAATCTTGGCGACGATCTCTTCGATCTCCAGCTTGCCGATGGTTTTCTTTTGCTTTGATTTCGGCGCGATACGTTGCGCCGCACCCGCTTCATCGATCACGTCGATTGCCTTGTCCGGTAAATGGCGATCATTGATGTATTTGGCAGAGAGCTCTGCCGCCGTCGTCAGCGCAGTCGCCGTGTATTTGACGCCATGGTGGGATTCAAAGCGTGATTTCAGGCCTTTGAGAATTTCAATCGTTTCGGCGATCGATGGCTCGCTCACATCGATTTTTTGGAAGCGCCGCGACAGGGCATGATCTTTTTCGAACACCCCGCGGTACTCGATATAAGTAGTTGCACCAATGCACTTCAGTTGGCCAGACGACAGCGCGGGTTTTAGCAAATTGGATGCGTCCAACGTACCGCCAGATGCAGATCCCGCACCGATCAGGGTATGAATTTCGTCGATGAACAAAACCGCGTTCGGGTTTTCCATCAACTGCTTAAGCACCGCTTTCAAACGTTGTTCGAAATCGCCGCGGTATTTCGTACCCGCGAGCAGAGAGCCCATGTCCAGCGAATAGACCTGCGCCTTGGCGAGAATATCGGGGACCTGACCGTCGACGATGCGTTTGGCCAAGCCTTCCGCGATGGCAGTTTTGCCGACGCCAGCCTCACCAACCAGCAAGGGATTGTTCTTGCGGCGCCGGCAAAGGATCTGAATGACGCGTTCGACTTCGTTTTCGCGTCCGATCAACGGATCGATCTTGCCGTCAATCGCCATTTGATTGAGATTCAGCGTGAAGCTCTCAAGCGCGCCACCGGCCTGTTCGCCCTCCGCACCTTCGGTCTCAGGTGCATCCTTCGGCGTACCCGCCGGGGCCGCTTTGGCAATACCGTGCGAGATGAAATTCACCACATCGAGCCGGGAAACACCTTGCTGATGCAGAAAGTACACGGCGTGCGAATCCTTCTCTCCGTAAATGGCGACCAGCACGTTCGCACCAGTCACCTCCTTCTTTCCCGACGACTGCACATGCAAAATAGCGCGTTGGATGACGCGCTGAAAGCCTAGCGTGGGCTGCGTATTGACTTCACCGTCGCCAGCCACAATCGGCGTGTGCTGCTCGATAAATTCGGAGAGCGCTTTTTTCAGTTCATCGATTTTCGCCGCGCAGGCTTTCAAAACTTCCTGAGCGGACGGATTCTCGAGCAACGCGAGCAACAAATGCTCGACCGTAATGAACTCGTGGCGTTTTTGCCGGGCTTCGACAAAAGCCATATGGAGACTCACTTCGAGTTCTTGCGCAATCATGATGTGCCTTTCAAAAGTACAGCGGAACGATCTGCCAACAGATTACTACCACTTAGGGACGCGGAAACTGCCAATATCCCATTTTTGGACGGCACTGGCGGGCGCATTGCGTCGTTGTTACGCGTTTGTGTGACCTTGCCACACGACACCCGTAACGCCTGGCACTGCATCCCCCCAGCACCGCCAAAAACGCGACATTGACAATTTCCGCATCCCTTACAGCGTGCAACGCAACATCTGGACAAGCGACATACACAACGCGAAAACTTCAGACTTCTTCCATCCCGCAACGCAACGGATGCTGGTGTTGCCGCGCAAAATCGACAACTTGTTCCATTTTCATGGTTGCTACATCGCGCGGATACACGCCGCACACGCCGCGGCCCTCGGTATGCACTTTGAGCATGATTTGGGTTGCGCGTTCATGCGTATGCGCAAATACCGTCTGCAGTGCTTCGATCACGAACTCCATGGGCGTGTAGTCGTCGTTGTACATCACGACTTGCCACATGGAAGGCGGTTTGGTCTTGGCCGGTGTTTCTTGCAGCAATGTGTCACCGGGGCCAGATGGTTTGGGTTGCTTGGTCGCCATTTTGTGGGTTTACGTAGATGTAACTAATAATAGGGGCAGCGACCGCGACATTCAAGCCCTTCAAATGCTGTACAGCGCAAGTCCGGACCGCGCCAAGGCGCGGACATTTGCGCGCTTACAACCGCCTGACGCGAAAATCCAGCCAAAGTATTGACTTGAATGAATATAGCCGGTAAAAGGCGGGTTGGAGTTTGGCTTCAGGTTTACTGCATTTGCCTTGGCGGTTGCGGGCCTTGATAGCAAAACGATTCCGGGGTTCTCCAACCCGATTTTTCGTAAAAGGAAGCAATTGCAATGGCAACTGGAACAGTAAAGTGGTTTAACGATGCAAAAGGTTTTGGCTTTATCACACCCGATGACGGTAGCGAAGATCTGTTCGCGCACTTCTCGGCGATTCAAATGAATGGCTTCAAGACCCTCAAAGAAGGCCAAAAAGTCAGCTTTGAAGTTACCCAGGGCCCTAAGGGCAAACAAGCTTCAAACATCGGCAACCCGTAAGCATTTCGGTTACCAGAGAAGCCCCTTGTGGCGCAGGCTGCAAGGGGCTTTTTACATGCTCATTCGATTTCACAAGCCATACGGCGTCATTTGTCAGTTCAGCCCTTCGGGCGAAAAACCGACGCTCAAGGATTTCATCAAGATCCCTGACGTCTATCCAGCAGGCAGGCTTGATACAGATAGCGAAGGGTTGTTGTTACTCACGGATGACGGGCGTTTGCAGGCCACCATCGCTAACCCCCGCCACAAGCTGCCCAAAACATACTGGGCGGAAGTTGAAGGGTCGCCCGGCGACGCCGACCTGCGGGCGTTGCATAAGGGCATCGATCTCGGCGATTTCGTGACCCGTCCTGCGGGGCTAAGCGTCATCGCGACGCCGGAGAATCTTTGGCCACGTGTCCCACCGGTACGATTCCGCAAAAACCTGCCCACGTCCTGGCTGGAAATCGTCATCGCAGAGGGAAAAAACCGGCAGGTGCGGCGTATGACAGCCGCGATCGGCTTCCCCACCCTCCGCTTGATTCGCGTTGCCATCGGCGACTGGATATTGGGTGACCTTGAACCCGGACATTGGCGAGAGGTGACACCGACAACGCACCCCGGACCGCCCGGTTCTATTGCCCAAAAGAGCTGAAGCGTTAATCCTAGAATCCTCAGTTGGACGGGTGTGAGTGTGCGTTTTTGCAGCTTTCTGGCAAGGCGCGACGACGAAGCAGGCTTCACCCTGCTAGGAGGAGCAACGCTGCCAGGGAGCTGCAA
>Ga0163144_10001028_pt1 | contig 66057 bp, 58 predicted proteins | sample OliLak19BULKMAT1_FD_123175 | JGI IMG/M metagenome (GOLD analysis project Ga0163144, IMG submission 123175) | Freshwater microbial mat bacterial communities from Lake Vanda, McMurdo Dry Valleys, Antarctica - Oligotrophic Lake LV.19.BULKMAT1 | ecosystem: Environmental > Aquatic > Freshwater >...
GGTGGCGTCGACCTTTTCCGGGCCAAGAACAAAGTGGGCGCAAAAGGCGTCAAGTCGAAGTACAACTCCAACAACGGTCTGCAGTCGTCGGTGGCGATTTCGGCTACGGCATTGAACAATATCGGCACCGCGTATCCGACGAGTGCGACGACGTGGACGAGCTCCAATACGGGAGCCTGCTCGCTCTCGGGCTCGATGGGCTCGGCGGTCACGGTGTCGGCAGTCAGTGCGGGAAGTTGCACGATTACGGCAAGTCTCGGCAGTCTCACAAAGATGTCGATGGTGACTGTGGTCGATAGTACTCCGGCTCCCCCCGCCCCCCCTGTGCTGACATCCGTATCAATCTCAGGAAGCACCACAAGCTTCCAAACGGGTCAGACACGAACCTTCATGGCGATGGGCCGCGATCAGTACAGCAATGGCTACACTCTTTCGAGCTGCACGTTCATGTTGAACGGCGGATTGACTCTTGTGAGTCAGAGTGGAGCGTCCGCGTCGATCAGGGCTTCAGCACCGGGAAGTGCGAGTATCGGTGCGAGTTGCGGCGGCGTCAGCTCCGGCGCACTGTCATTCTCGATCACATCCATTCCGACGAAAATCACCATCACCGCGAACGGTCCTACCGTGGTGCCACCCAATACGGATGTCTCTTTGACGGCCGATGTCGAGGACGCGTACGGCAATTCGATACCGAACGCGCAAGTGAGCTGGATGAGCCTCTACACCGGCGGTTGCACGGTTTCGGGATCTGGGCTCTCCGCCATCGCGAGAGTCATCTCTGGATGTTCGCTTTCCGCGAGCGTTTCGGGAGTGACGACCTACATCGGACTGACGGTCACGGTACCTCCGCCTCCGCCGCCGCCTCCTGCACTGGTCCTTTCGTCAGTCGGCGTTTCCGCATCGGATACGATCATTCAGCTGCCCGGCGGCAGCGGGGTTGGACCGGGGGGAGTCGAACTATTCCGGGTCAAGGGTGCAAAAGTCCTTACACGAAAAGTTAGGACGAAATTCTTCGTGGGAGGCGGAATGACGTATCCAAACTTCACCAGCCTATCCGCGACACCGAGAGATCAAAACGGCTCCCCGATGGCCGGCGCGATGGTCAACTGGACGGTCTCAGATCCTTACAGCTGTGATCTGGCCGATCAAGGGAATGGAAGCGCGACGATTTATGCATTCGCTGTCGGCGGATGTACCGCCACCGCTACTTCTGGTGGAAAATCGGGCTCCATATATATCCAAATCGTCCCCTGATTCAGGGCCCGGTAAACGCATTCGCGGAAAGCTGATCCACCTCGAAGACACAATCAAGGGTGACGGTGGTGCGCCCTTGCACGTACGTGAGCGAGCCGGAATAGTAACCACCCGCATAAAGCGCGGGCAGGGTTTGGCCCCTTGTCGCCAAGCCGTCGAGCATTCCAACTAGGCTCGCGTCACCCTGCTTTGCGATAAAAGTCGAAACCACTCCGCCCATCACGTCCAGGAGATCATACTGCATCCGGGTCAGATCCACCTGAACCGCGGAGTACCGTACGCTAACTCCCGCAAACACCTGATATGTAGTGGGACACATGGACGTATACGGTAGAGGCTCTCGTAGCGGAAACCTTTCGGGGTGTTCGCATCCGCTCAGGAGCAAGGCGAAGACGCAACGGCCCGGGGCGAATAACGCACGTAGAAATATTGAACTGGAAGACATGAGTCACCTCCGTCTTTCCAGTCCGCATCAGGCACGTTCAACTGTGCTTACATACTGTGCATCGACGGCGGTCCAGAGATAGGTTCTCTAGTTACACCGAATCCCGTGTGGACTAGGGGTCTGCCTTTATTTTACGCTGATTTAGAGCAACGAACGTGTGTCATCCTCTACCCCGGCAATTAGAATGGATAAAATGAGCCCGAAGAGCCAATGGATCAAATGCATCGCCACTCACGGCACGGTTCGTGGAATTGGCATCGAGGCGACTTCATTGGTTCGAGAAATGGCAATGACCCACGGACTGAAAGGTCACGGTGCCAAAGCGCTCGGAGAGTCCGTGATGGGTGCCCTGCTCATCGCTTCATTCTGCAAACAAGGCGAGCGCATTAATCTCAATATCCGGGGAACCGGCAAAGTCTCACAGGCATTGGTGGATGCCTACCCTGACGGCGGCGTTCGCGGCTACATCGTCGAGCGTGAGACTCTGCCTGTCCTAGACGATGCGTCGGTGGGTCCCTGGGGCCATGGATTGCTTTCAGTCTTACGGACCAAGGGAACGGAAGCGAAACAACCTTATATCGGCACGGTCCCGCTGCTAACTGGGCATCTCGCGAAAGATCTGACGTTCTACTGGGTGCAAAGCGAACAGATTCCATCGGCCGTCGGGCTCGTCGTGGACGTGGAAAATGACCAGGTCGTCCGGGCTGGCGGATTTCTCGTGCAGGTTCTTCCGGGCGCAAGCGCCTTGGAAGTGAGTCAGATCGAAAGCCACATCAGCGACATTCATTCATTGTCCGCGGAACTCGCGGCCGACGCAGATCCGCTGCACCTGCTCTCAAAGATTTTTCAGAACACGACGTTCATGGTGATCGAGGAAAAAGATCTCGTCTTCCGATGTCAGTGCAGCTGGGCACGGGTCGAGAGATCATTGGCCTTGGTCGGCGTCGCGGAACTTCAATCGATGCTCGAAGAGGCGGGGGAAGCCATCGTGAACTGCGACTTCTGTTCGAAGGAATATCGAGTCGACCGCACGAAGCTGAAAAAGATGATTTCAGACCTATCGCAAGCGGGCGACGAAGCTTAAAACGTCATTCCCGCGCGCAGATAGAACGTGGTGTAAGTACCGCCCACGTCTTTCAAGCCCGCTTTAGTCATCTTTGTGGTTCCGAACATGTCGTGGAACGTGAGCGAAGTTCCGAAGAAAAGATTTCTCGAAACCTCGAGGTCCACCCCGGGACCCAGATGCAGGCCGAAGAGAATCGGCGAGACCGAGGAGTTCACGGTCTCCGTCTTAAGATCATAGCTCGGCTTGTAAAAGCCCAAGCCACCCGTGATGTAGGGGACAACTTTGTCATACCAGGCGAGATTGGTACGAAGACCCGTGAGCAAGGTCGTCTGTGAATATTGGCCGTCGGAATGGCTGGAGAAACCAAGGCTGGAATCGAAGCCGAACATGTCGCTGACGCCGTAGGTGTAATGGATCTGTGTGCCGATGCTGTCGGTATAATTGGAACTCAGATCACCCATAAGAAAGATCTGGCCGACGTCGAGTGCGACGTTGTGAGATCCAGGCGAAAAGGGCGCCAAGTCATAGTTCGCATCTCGATTGGGATCGCGGGCCGGCTTGCGAGTGTAGCCTGGCTCTGAACCATTCCCGCTCCCCCCGGCAGCCCAAGAGGGTCGATCCGACCAGCTGGCGGCTTGGGCAGTGCCCAGGAGGGGCAGAGTGAGGAGGAGAGACATCCCAGTGCGAGTCGAGAGCTTCATAGATAAAAGTGTAACGAGGGCTGAAGGATCCAGCAACGCGTTGGAATCTACAAAGGTGAGGGCAGGAAGGATTTGCCGAGTGTGGAATTAAAAAGCCGACGTGAGCACACGCTCGCGTCGGCTTTTTGACAGATGTCCAAAAACGGGGGTACGGGACCCCGCTGCAGTTGCAGCGCGCCGAACCTTACTGGTTCAGCGAGGGCGCGCGGTTAGCAGGATTGTTGCTGCTGGTGTCCGCGTCAAACCGGGCGAGTTCCGTGCCCATCTTGGCTTGGATAAAGCCCGAGAAAGAACCATCGCCGTGGCGAATGATTTCCTTCAGGAGCTCGACCGACGGTTGCGTCTTAGCCTTCTTCTCACTTTCGTAAAGAAGCTGGGTAAGAGTCGACGCCGTAATGTCGTTCTTGGTTTTGTTATCGATGACACGGAGATCTTCTCCGCTTTTGATCATCTTGGCGATTTCGTCCAGCGTCACATAACTCGACTCATGCGTGTCGTAGAGTTTGCGATTCTGATAACGCTTTATGATTTTGGTCTCTTTCATGGCTTGGTTCCCCCTAATCGAATTCGAGAACGTACTACTTAAGTCATTCGACTTAAACAATGGAGTCCTCTCACGTACTGTTCGATGGCCCCGTTGACTGTTTTGATCGGCTATGCCGATCCCCCCTGGACATGAACGTCTAGCTGCGTCATCAGCATCCCCATGCCACAACGTGTCAAGACCGCTCAATTTGGGGGATAACAACCTGCTTCCGTAAAGTCAAGGCCCGGGCCGTTGCCGTGTAACACGACGCATAGGCAAGACCTTCCGAGTTTGCGGCGATTTGAAGCCGAATCCTTTCAGTTTCGCCGGAGAAACGACGATCCGTTCCTTAGGAAAGAAGGGTTCGGGCTCATGCAAAGGATGATCACCAGGGCAGCCGTTCTCGTAGCAGTCACCGGAATTTTGGCCTCAAGCGGTTGCGCCAACCGCCCGGTCCGTTCGGAATCCACTGACGATCGGGTCGCGAAAGCGTCGCCGGAGTCGGGGGTGCCAGCGCAGCCCGCAAATTCCGATGACGGGAAAGCTCAGGCCACGAAGGTCGATGACAAGACTTTCGCCAACGCCAAAAAGAACGCTCAGCGTTCGGGCCGCAATGCCGGAGCCAGCGCGGAATATCACTTCGCGATGGCTCAGGCCTATGTCGCGGACGGAAGCAGCGATCGCGCCATCGAAGAATACAAACTTGCGCTAATTTTTGATCCGAACTCCGCGCTGATTTATGCGCGGCTTGCCAGCGAATACATCAAAAAGGGAATGCTCTCGGCCGCGATGGAAACCTGTAAGCAGGCGCTGGACCATGACCCGACATTCACCGACGCTCGTTTGCTACTCGCGGGACTTTATTCAACCGCGCGCGAAACGGATCTGGCAATCGCCGAGTACGACCGGGTGCTTAAAGAAAAACCCGGCCACGAAGAAGCGGTCATCTATAAGGCGCAATCCCTGATGGAAGACAACCGCGTCGCGGAAGCGGTCACGGAGCTTCGCAAGTTTATCAAGCGGAACAGCGAGTCGGCGCTCGCGTATTACTATCTGGGTCGTGCCGAGCAACGCGGCCAAAAGTTCGATGAAGCAATTAGCGCGTTTAAGAAGGCGATGGATATCCGTCCGGGCTTTTCTCAGGCCGCCATGGCGATGGGCTATCTTTACGAGGAGCGTAAGCAGAACGACAAAGCGGTCACGACTTACAAGCGTCTTTATGAAGATTCGCAGGACATGACGGCGGCGAATCGTCTTGCGACGATCTATCTCAAGGAAGAAAAATACAAAGAAGCGATGCCCTATCTCGAGGCCGTCCAAGCGGGCGATCCGGACGATATGAATGTCCGGGTCAAGCTCGGACTCGTGCAGATGGAGCTCAAGCAGTACGACCAAGCGATCGCGACGTTCAGCGAGATTCTGATCAAAAATCCGGAATCGGATCGCATTCACTATTACTTGGGAAGTCTTTATGAAGAGACGCAACGCTACGAAAAAGCCATCGCGGAATTGAAAAAGATCCAGCCGGACTCGAAGCTCTTCACGGATGCGGCTCTCCATGTCGCTTATCTTTTGAAGCAAGCGGGCAAAAATCAAGATGCCAAGGTCTACATGAAAGAGGCGATCGTGAAGTCGCCGCGAACGCCGGGATTTTATCTCTTCCAGGCCAGCATGGAAGAGGAAGGCAAGAACGTCGAGCGTGCGGTCGAGGTGCTCGAAGTTGCGGTCGAGTTGTTTCCGGAGGACGAGAAAGTCCGTTACTACCTGGGCAGTCTCCATGATCGCAGCGGGAACACCGATCAGGCGCTCACGCAGATGGAAGCCATTCTTCGATTCAATCCGGATAACGTCGATGCGTTGAACTACATCGGTTATACTTGGACCAATCAGGGTGTGCGCCTTTCCGATGCCGAAAAGCTTTTAAAGCACGCGCTCAAGCTCAAGCCGGACAACGGCTACATTCAGGACAGCTGGGGCTGGTATCTCTTCGTACGCGGCAAAACCGAACAAGCGGTGGTCGAACTCGAGAAGGCCGTACGCCTCAAGCCGGGGGAGCCCACGATTCTCGAGCACTTAGGTGACGTCTACATTCGGATGAATCTTCGCCATAAGGCGCTCGAGCAGTATCGCGAGGCGGTCAAAAACAGCGACGACGATTCATCGCGCAAGAAAATCGAGGCCAAAGCCGACCAGCTTCACCGTGAAATCACGGGAGGCACGAGCGTGGCCGATCCGGAACGCACGGCACCGGTCGAGCGCCTTCCCGCCGGAAAGTAAGCTCCGCACATACGCGGCTTTTCATTGCCACGCCGAGACTTCGCGTGGGAATCTGTTTCCATGTTCATGTTTAAACGGTCAAATACGGGCCTGCTGCTTTTAGCGTCGAGCGCATTTTTGGCGAACTGCGCTCGCGCACCCCTCCAGCCGGAACTTTCGCCCGAGGTACTTCGGGATGCCGCCTGTGCACCTTCCGCTAAAGTCAAAAGCGTCGAAGGCACGATCTGGATGAACGCAAAATCGGCCGATGCGACCGGGCGTTTTCCTGCGCAAGTGAGCGCGAAAGAAAACGGCCCCCTTCGCATCGAAGTGACGAATCTCTTGGGCGGAACCGAAGCGATCATCACCGTGGACGGTCTGAAGTATCAGATCGATACGCCGGAAAAGAAGAATGGGAAAAAAACCGTCGAATCGGGTTTCGGCTCGTGGGGCGGAATTCCGCTATCTTGGGCGAAAACCCTTTTTCTCGGCCGGATCCCGTGTCCACCGGCAGGCGGTGCTTCGCAGGAAAAACTTTCGATGTTGCCCGACGGCCGGCTCCGGATCGATGTACCGGCTTCCATGGCCGGCGCGGCACAAACTTTCGTTTTTCATTTTCGCCGCTGGTTGGGCCAACCTTGGCCGGATGCCTTAGAATGGGAACAGCGCGGTGCGTTAGGTGCGAAGGTTACATTTAATTTCGATGATCCCGAGGATCGAACGGCTGCGCCGCGAAAGTGGGAAGCAAAGTCCGATCGTGGAGAAGTGAAAGTTCGCTGGCGAGATCGATCCGTCAATTAGTCCGGGTGTTCCCGTCGACTCCCTTAATTGACACGCCTATTCCTATCAGTTAGCTTCCTGGCGCTCAGGCCCTAGCCAGGTTCGGCCCAACATTTCGACCAGGAACTCAAATGCACTCATTCCATATTCGTTTCGGTTTCGCCGCGGTCGCGGTCTTTGCCCTCGCCTCGCTCTCTTCATGCACGAAGCAATCGGACGACGGAGGCAATACTCTTCGCCTCGTAACGACTTCTAAGATCAAAGGAATGGATCCCGCCTTCGCGGACGATCTGTACTCCGGCACCGAGACCAGTCGCGTTTACGAAGGGTTACTTCAGTATCACTACTTGAAGCGTCCTTATGAGCTGATTCCGAACTTGGCAGAAGCCATGCCGGAAATCGCGCCGGATGGAAAAGTTTACACCTTCAAATTACGCAAAGGCGTGGTCTTCCAGGACGACGTGGCCTTTAAAGACACCGCCGGCAAGGGCCGTGAAGTCACGGCTGACGACGTCATTTACTCGTTCAAGCGCTTGGCCGACCCGAAGCTCAACTCGTCGGGCTGGTGGGTATTCGACGGCAAGATCGCAGGCCTGAACGAATGGCGCGAGACGCAGGCGAAAGCCACGACGGTCGATTATGCCGCAGCGGTTGGCGGGCTCAAGGCCACGGATCGTTACACGCTTCGAATTCAGCTCAACCAGCGGTCGTATCAATTCATCTACGCGCTCGCGATGTCCTTCGCTTACGTGGTGCCCCGTGAAGCGGTCGATCACTACGGTAAGGAATTCCTGAACCACCCGGTCGGCACCGGCCCGTTTAAGATGACGGAGTTCAACGGCGCCTCGAAAATCGTTTACGTGCGCAATCCAACTTATCGCAAAGAGGTTTATCCAAGCGAAGGTGAAGCCGGCGACAAGGAAGCGGGACTGCTCGAAGACGCAGGTAAGCCGTTGCCTCTCGCGGACAAGCTCGTCGTAAGCGTCATCGTCGAATCGCAGCCGATGTGGCTCAACTTCCTTGCGGGCAAGTTAGACGCGACTTCGATTCCGAAAGACAACTTCTCGACGGCCATCACGCCGACCAAGGATCTTTCGCCGGATCTGAAAGCGAAGAACGTCAAGCTGCACAAGAGCCCAAGCCTCGATGTGACGCATGAGTCGTTCAACATGAAGGACCCTTTGTTCGGCAAGAACAAGTACCTGCGTCAGGCGCTCAGCCTCGCGCACAACACCGGTCCTTTGATCGAAACCTTTTACAACGGTCAGGCGGTCGCCGCGCAGGGTCCAATCCCTCCGGGTCTCGCGGGTTACGATGCGGGCTACAAGAATCCCTATCGTCAGTTTGATCTGGAAAAAGCGAAAGCGATGCTCGCCAAGGCTGGCTATCCGGGCGGCAAAGGCCTCGATCCGATCGACTATGCGACGGTGACCAATAGCACGTCGCGCCAGATGAACGAGTACCTTTCCAAGGCTTTCGCCGACATCGGCGTTCAGCTCAAGATCAATTCGTATTCGTGGCCGGAGTTTCAGTCGGCCGTGAAGAATAAAAAAGGCCAGATGTGGGGCTTCGCCTGGGGCGCCGATTACCCGGATGCGGAGAACTTCCTCCAACTCTTCTACTCGAAAAACGTTTCGCCCGGCCCGAACGACGCGAATTATCAGAATCCGGCCTACGACAAGCTCTATGAGAAGTCGCTCACGCTTCGGGATAGTCCCGAGCGAACGAAGGTCTATCAAGACATGCAGAAGATGCTCGTCGAGGACGCACCCTGGATTTTCGGGGTTCATCGCGTGACGTTCGCGCTCACGCAGCCTTGGCTCAAAAACTACAAGCTGCATGAGTTTGACTACACGCGTGCCAAGTACCTGCGCGTCGAGCCTTCGCTGAAGAAATAGCCCCAGAAATAATATAAGAAGTACCGAGCGATGTTCGTCTATATCGTCCGAAAACTGTTGAATACGATCCCGATCATCTTCGGGGTGGCTATCGTCATCTTCGTGCTCTTCAATATGGTCGGCGGCGACCCCGCGTTGATGATGGTCGGCAAGCATGCGAACGCTCAGCGTATTGCGGAGCTTCGGGCGGAGTACGGTTTCGATAAGCCGCAGATCGAACAGTTCGTTCAGTATCTCAAGCAAATCGTCACCTTCGATTACGGACGTAGCTACGCGACTCGTCGGCAGATCAGCGACATGATTTCGGACGGCCTCGGGCCTTCGATGAGCTTGACGCTTCCGGCGTTTTTTCTGACGACGTTTTTGGCGGTCATCATTGGACTAGTCGTCGCTTATTTCCGGGGCAAGTGGATCGATAAATCGGCCGTGGTATTTTGCGTTTTCGGAATGAGCATTCCGGTGCTCGCCTACATTTTGTTCGGGCAGTATTTTCTGGCTTACAAGCTCGGGCTATTTCCAATTTCGGGTTACGAACAGGCGCTTTCGGAGCGCTGGCAATATCTCGTCTTGCCGATGATCCTCTGGGTCGTGGTGAGTCTGGGGTATGATGTTCGATTTTTCCGAACGGCCATCCTCGAAGAGACCGGGCAGGATTACGTGCGGACCGCGCGCGCCAAAGGGCTCAGCGAGCAGAAGGTGTTTTTCAAGCACGTACTGAAAAACAGCATGGTCCCGATCATCACGAACGTCGTGATCGAGATTCCGCTCCTCATCTTGGGAGCGTTCCTGTTTGAAGGATTCTTCGGAATTCCGGGCATCGGCAGCATTACGATCGAAGCCATCGGCAACAGCGACTTTCCCGTGATCAAGGCTATGACGACTTTGTTCGCGCTTCTTTACATCGGCGGGAATCTTGCGACCGATATTCTTTATACGCTCGTGGATCCGCGGGTGAGCCTCAAGTGACGAGCACGTTGCAAGCGGCGACGCCATCGGTGGTCACTATGCCCGCAGCGCAAGCCGAGCCCAAGGGCCGCAGTCTTTGGAGCGACGCTTATCGGCGCCTGCTTAAAGACAAGCTCGCGATCATCTGCTTTTGGATCATCGTGTTTTACGCCGTGGTCGCGCTGGCGGCCAAGCTCGGCTGGATCGCAACACCTTGGGACCGCGCCGTGGGACCTGCGTATTCGCCGCCTTCGTTTGGTGCCTTTGAGCTTTGGCTCGGGACCGACATTTTTGGCCGTAGCGTCATGTACAAAGTGATTCACGGTGCGCGCGTGGCCATGAGCGTGGGCTTGGTTTCCTGCATGATCTCGATTCCGATCGGCGTCTCGCTCGGCGCATTGGCCGGGTTCTACGGCGGCTGGATGGATGACCTCATTACCTGGTTTTACACCGTGCTCTCTTCCATCCCGAACATCCTCCTGCTTTTGGCGATCGCATTCGTGGTCGGCAAGGGGATCACCGCGGTCTACATCGCGCTTGGCGTGACGTCTTGGATCGGACTTTGCCGAGTGATGCGCGGTGAGTTCATCAAGCACAAGAATCGCGACTACGTAGTGGCGGCGAGCAGCTTGGGCGCGACGAATGCGTCGAAGATCTTCCGTCATATTCTGCCCAACGTCTCTCACTTCATCATCATCAGCCTTTCGATCCTCTTCATGTCGGCGATCAAGTCGGAAGTCATTCTCTCTTTCCTGGGCCTTGGCGTGCAGGGGCAGCCGAGCTGGGGCATCATGATCGACGACGCGAAGCTCGAGCTGGCGCGCGGCGTTTGGTGGCAGCTCGCGGGCGCCACAGCAGCGATGTTTTTCGTCGTGCTGGCCTTCAATATTCTAGGTGATTCGCTCCGCGACGCCTTGGACCCGAAAATTAAATGAACGAAAAAATTCTGGAAGTCAAAAACCTGTGCACTTCGTTCTTCACCGAAGAAGGCGAAGTCAAAGCCGTCGACGACGTGAGTTTCAATGTCTACAAGGGCAAAACCTTGGGACTGGTCGGCGAATCGGGTTGCGGTAAATCCGTCACGAGCCTCTCAATCATGCGCTTGATCCCGAATCCTCCGGGCCGCATCGTGAGCGGGGAGATTCTTTATAACGGGCGAAATCTTCTCAATCTCGATATGGAGTCGATGCGAAAAATTCGCGGCAACGAGATCTCGATGATCTTTCAAGAGCCGATGACCTCGCTCAATCCCGTTTTCACGATCGGCAATCAGATCTGCGAAGCAATCAGGCTGCATCAAGATCTTGCCAAGAGCGAAGTCCGGAACCGCGCGATCGAGATGTTGAAGCTCGTCGGCATTCCGTCACCGGAGCGCCGCATCGACGACTATCCCCATCAGCTCTCAGGCGGCATGCGCCAGCGGGTGATGATCGCGATGGCGCTTTCGTGCAATCCGAACATTCTGATCGCCGATGAGCCGACCACGGCACTCGATGTGACGATTCAGGCGCAAATTCTGGATCTCCTGCGTGAACTGCAGGCCAAAGTGGGAATGGCGCTCATTCTCATCACGCACGATCTCGGCGTCATTGCCGAAGTGGCGGACGAGGTTTGCGTGATGTACGCCGGCCGCATCGCCGAGCAGGGGACCGTCAAAGAACTTTTTTCGAATCCGAAACACCCCTATACCAAGGGACTACTCAACAGCATCCCGACCTTAAGCCGGGATCCAACCGGGAAAGTGAAGAAGAATCGTTTGGAAACGATTCCGGGAATCGTCCCGAATCTGCTTCATTTACCGCAGGGCTGTCGCTTTCAGGATCGCTGCACCTATGTAATGGATGACTGCAAAGGTATCGAACCGAGCCTTCGCGAAATCACGGCAAAGCACGTAGCGCCTCACGCGATCCGGTGCATTAGGGATATCTGATGGCTGATTCAACCGAAAACCTCATTTCCGTTCGGAACCTCGTCAAAAGCTTTCCGATCCGCGGCGGCTTGCTCTCTCGCGAAGTCGCGAGCGTCAAGGCGGTTGCCGACGTCTCGTTTGACATTCGTAAAGGCGAAACGCTCGGCCTCGTCGGCGAGAGCGGCTGCGGAAAGTCGACGCTCGGACGCGCGATTCTTCGACTGATCGAGCCTACGAGTGGCCAGGTGATTTATAAAGGTCAGGACATCACGAAGATTCCACAAAACGAGATGCGCAAGCTTCGCCGAAGCATGCAGATCATTTTTCAGGATCCGTATGCCTCACTCAACCCGCGCATGACAGTCGAGAGCATTCTCGGCGAGCCACTAGATATTCATAGTCTCGCGAAATCCAAAGCGGACCGGCGTCAACGGATTCTGAAGCTTCTCGACCTTTGCGGCCTGCGCCGCGAGGCGATCTCCCGCTATCCGCACGAGTTTTCGGGCGGTCAGCGCCAGCGGATCTGCATCGCGCGCGCGCTCGCGGTCGAGCCGGAGTTCATCGTTTGCGACGAGCCGGTCTCGGCGCTCGACGTTTCCATTCAAGCTCAGATCATCAATCTGATGATGGATCTGCAAAAGGAACTCGGGCTGACGTATCTATTCATCGCGCATGATCTGAAAGTCGTGGAGCATATCTCCAATCGCGTGGCTGTGATGTATCTCGGTCGCGTCGTGGAGCTTGCCGAAGCCGAAGAGCTTTACGCGAGCCCGAAGCATCCGTATACGAAGGCGCTCCTCTCGGCGATTCCGATTCCGGATCCTGATTACAAAAAAGACCGCACGATTCTGACGGGTGATGTGCCGTCGCCGATCAGCCCTCCGCCCGGATGTCATTTCCATCCTCGCTGCCCTATTGCTCACGAGAACTGCAAAGTGGACAAACCCGAGCTTCGGACGATCCAAATGGGCGCCGGGATTCCGCACGAAGCATCGTGTCATTACGCGGACTGAGTTCGATATCACCCGGGCGCGCGGCCTTTTATCCGTCAATCTTTTCTCGCCTGACTAGACGCCGGTAAACACTGTGGATTGTGGATTGTCGCTTCGTCAGTAAACTGACGAAAGCGTCATGATCGCTGCAAGTCGTCATGCACTAAGTATGCGAATCTTTGTTAAATTTCGGCTCTTATCCCGCCGAAAAGTATGAAGGGGCGTGTGCCCTGAATATGGATTTCCGTAATCGAAAGCTTCCGCCTGAGGCGGAACCGCATTTGCGGCCGTGTCCTATCGCGAGCATGTCGCCGTATGCGCTCATGCTGTCGCCGGTTTACGTATTCATGAAGCTCAATCAGAAATACGTCGCCGTCAAAGAGCCGCTCGATTTTTTCAAACCTGAAGAACTCGAAAAGCTCCGACCACTTGGGATTTTTTATCTTCCGGAGTTCGCTGAGACCGCGCTCCCGTACCGCGAGGCCGCTCGCCAGGTTCACGCGCTTCTCTCTTGGAAGCCCAAGCTTCATCAGGCGCTCCCGCCGGCCCCCTACGAAATCTCCGATTCGGTTCTGCGCGTGATGGGGCCGCTCTGGGGCACTCGAGGCGAGACGGGGACGGGTGAGGATCTCGAGATTGAACCCTTCTTTGTCGCGGTGTTCGCCAACGAACTCTGCGACCTGCTGCCCGGCGAAAGTCTGCAGGCGGCCCGCGACGCGAGCATCGACAACTACGAACTCGCGATTTTCCGCTCCAGTTGGGCGGTCTGGCTGGCGCTCACGCTGGGCTGGTGCGACCTCGCGTTTCTCAGTGCGCTTCGCAAACGAGTGTTCGACGCGGTCGCCATGGGCCAGGCGCTGACGGGCGCGCCGACGGATCCCGCGGTCGAAGTGGACGAGCTGATCGCCTGCGCGGAAAAAAGCATAAAAGAAGCCAAGACGCGCGCGCTTTTCGCGAGCGACTTTGAACAGGCCCCGACGCGCGCGGCACAAAAGCTCGCGTTCCGGTTGCGACGCATTCGCAAGGAGTTCTCCCAGCCGATCGAAAACCTCCCGACGATTTACGGCGAAAGGGGGTTTGCTGATGGCTGATATGAGCAAATCCCGCCTGCTCGAAAGTTTCGGAGTCTCCGGACTTCTGGGCGAAGAATGCACGGTCTTCTACAGCTCGCTGTTCTCGCTCCGGCATGCCGGTCGCGTTTCGGATCTTATGATCGCGCGATTGACCGCACTCGGCGCCGATGAGCTAAGCCTTCGAGCCGTGCTGCTTTACACGCTTTACGATGTCTACCGTGCCCAGCAGAAGGGCGCTGTCGAACCCATGGTGATCGAGTGCGGACATGATGCGGAACGGGTAGCGATCGGCGCTGCGTTCACTTATGGCCCGACAGAAGACGTGAAAAAGTTCACCGATCCGTCGCTGCGAAGTCGGGTGATCCAGGGCGTAGGCGCTAACGAGTTTGAGAATCTCCTGGTGGGAATGGCCCGCCATTGCCATCGACTCGTCGTCCGCGTCCAGCCGTCGATCCGGCGAGTTGAGATCGTCAGCGTGATTCCGCTCGATGCCGCGGCTTCCGCCGGCTTGCTCGTTGATCTCGTCGTCATCGCTCAAAATCCGAAAGCATCACCGAAAGTCGGCGAATACGTCGAAATCGGCGATTTGGATTATCCACAGCTGCTCCGGGAAGATTCTCCGGCCGACCAAGTTCCGGCGCCCCGCACCGGGGAGTTGCTCGTGGCCTCCGTCACTCAGCGGGTAGGGAAGTCCAAAGAGGATCATTCGCTCGCGGAATCACTTCGAAAAATTCGTGGCACGACGGATCACATCAGGGATGACCGGACCCTCGTCAAGGGCTCAGTCAATGAGCTGGACAATGCCGTCATTCGAATCAATGCCGGGCCGATTTCGGAAGAGGCGGATGATTCCGCTCAGGTCCGTCTGCTCAAGGAACAAATCGCGGAGCTTCAGCGCAAGCTCTTCGCCTCCGGAAAAGAAAAAGTGAAAGGTGGCCTGCGACTCGTCGAAGCCCCGGCCGCCGAAAGCGAAGACGGGGCGGAGGAAGACGCGGACGAAGCCGAAGCGAAGCCGAAAGGTATCTTCAAGAAGATCTGGCCGTTCAAGCGCGTCGAAGCCGTTGAGGAATCCGAAGACGACGTTTCGGAAGACGACGAACCGGCGCCAGAAGCTCCGGTTTTCCCAGGAGTGGTCCCGGGTGAAACGCCGCTGCCTCCGCTTGCTGAAGCAGCCGCGATTCCCGGCAATGCCGATGCGGCAGTAAAAAGCCTCATGGTCGAGATTCAATCCGGAAGCATGGATCGAGCTTTGACGAAGGCGCAACGAGAAGCGCCTGATTTCAAAAAAGAGAGGGGCACCACCCGAGTGAAGAAATGGGTGGACACTTTGCTTGCGGAACTCGTGCTCGAAAAAGGCCGCCTCCTCGAAATGGCCAAGAAGCTCAACGCTTCGGTCAAGCTCAAGGACGTGGAGTTCCGCAATCGCGAGCACACGTTGCAAGAGGAACTCCGGCGTCGGGACGATATGATTCGGCAAAAGAACAGCGCGCTCGCGCGTGCCAAGGAACAAGTCGCACAAGTCAGCTTGTCGCTCGGGCGGGCTAAATCCGCGGCGCATAGCGGGTCGGGGGACGATTCCCACTTCAAGGTGAAGTTCCAACAGACGCAGAAGTTGCTGGGCGTCTTCAAAGAAGAGAATGAGACACTCCGGGACAAAGTGGAAGAGCTGAAGAATGCCCTGAGTAGCGCACAGTTCGCGGCGGCGGCCAAAAAGGGTCCGAGCGCGCAGGACTACGCGCTCCTAGTTGCGCGCGCGGAAAAACTTCAGAGATTGGCCGAGGAATTCAAACGGCAGAACGGACTCCTCATGGACCGGGTGGCGGACAAGGAAAAGCGGGAAAAGACGGGCGCCGCCGGCAGCCACGAGGAAACTCGCAAACGCCTCGAAGCGGCCATGAAGCTCATCACCGTCACCAAGAAAGATTACGATCGCCTCTCGCTTAAGCTCGAGGAGCAGGAGCGCGAAAAGGACCGCTTGCAGCGCGAGCTGGTCATGACCCAGGCGGAGATCCGGGCCCTCAAGCTCTCACGGGGGGGGGGCGGCCAGCAAAGCGGCGGGAAACCTCCCGCCGCTGCATAGACCACTTTAACTCTCGCCCAAGACGAATTAGGATCCCCTCAAGCTCGCGTGGTGGAATTGGTAGACACGCTGGTCTTAGGAACCAGTGCCGCAAGGCGTAACGGTTCGAGTCCGTTCGCGAGCACCATGATTTTAAAGCAACGTTTGAATGGACGCAGGTTCGACTGGTAGATAAGAACAAGCCGCACTGAGCGGCACGCTCTCGTCGGCCTTCATCTCGTGCCCTCTGCCCAGGACCGCGGTGTCAGCCGCTCTTCTCCAGTACAAAATATTGTGAATTGGGATCAGCGTGCTTGCGCCTGATCTCGGCGACTGTGCCACCAGCCCGGAACTTCTCTTAGGACCTGCTGCTTGAACTAGGACGGGTAGATTCTCTTGCCAGCTGCATTGATTTGAATACTGCATAACGCTCTCCCTTTATCATAGAGAAAGTGTCCTATCGAATTGCGGGCAACCCCAATCCTCAGGATTACCTCCTGAGCGAGACTAAGTCGGCGATGAAGCGCGATTGAAAGTGATTGACCTGATCGAATCCGTCTTGGCCGACCATTCCGATGAGAAGCTGTTTCCTCTCCTCTTCCCGCTTCGCCGAAAGACTAAGCAGCGCCTGCTCTTTCTGGGTGCGTTCCTCTTCGCTCAAAGTCGGCGACTTCAACTCCTTGGCGGCAAGAATTCTTCCCTGAGTAGTCTCTTGGTCGAACTGAACCAAATTTTGCAGCTCAACTTCGCTCATCTTGAGGTCATTGCTCAAGAAGTCCATCCACTTTTCGCGATAACTCTTGGCCAATTGCTCCAACCCAGGAAGCTTCATTAACCAAGAGGAAAGCGGTAATCCCTGTGAGTCGTTCTCCGCGGCATGGGCATCCCTCTGGAGCGAAGGAGCTTGCGACGGCATATTCAAGCTCTTCCCTGAGTGTACCGCTACCGATGACTTCTGAGATCCGGCTCCGAGCTGAATCACTTTGGCCTTGTTCAAGCCCACTTCTTTCGATGATTCGTCAGAAGCAGGCTCGTTGCTGAAATAGAATTGCTGGATGACCCCGATGGAACCTAAAAACAGTCCGAATACAAGGAGCGCACGAGAGCTGTTTCGAGCCATACTGCCTCCGAACATTAGATCACGGAAACCACGCACTACTATAGAACGGATCCAAAGCACGCAAGCGCCGAAGCTGCATCTTGCGCTTCACACTTAGCCCGCTCCCACCAGCCATCCGCGGCCTTCTTGCAGGCAAAATATTCCGGTAGTGCCGCGAGCATGCAATCACCCACTCGGTCAATGTACGGACTTTCATCGGCGAATGCCGAATGCGAATCCGTTGTTAAACTCACCAGAGTCAAGCCGAGCACAAGGAACGAAGTCTTAAGTTTATTTTTCACAAAACCCCCGATAAAAGCGATGCGCGACATTGAACTCTGGTCCTCGACCATACTTCGTATCGCGTATGCAGCTAGTAAACGCAGCTTACGTGCCGATCGCATCGAAACGTGGAGACAGCGAATTCCAGATTGAAAATAAAATGTGTCTTATTTGAACTACTTCTCGATCGATGTCGATCACTTAATCAACTGAGCAGTCGGCGAAGATGTGTCGCGGAAGACACTTTCTATAAAGATGCGGGAATCTAACTCGGATAGGGCGACTCAGTCCTTCAGCTCGCGTCGTCTTGCCGGGCTCATTATTGAGCAAGCGCCTGCTCGGGCGACGTACAAAGCCGGTCTCATTGTCTCTCGAACTGGCGCAACTTATGAACATTGAGTGGCCAGCCTGCACGGTGGACTGCCGGGTTAGTTTCTTCTAGGATTTCAGGAAATGAAGTCCGTCCGATTCGCCAATTTACTAGCAGTGGTTTGTCTCCTGGAGAACGAGGGGTATACGAATAAATATATAGGGCCTAAATCGGCTGAATTTTGATGTAAAATAGTGAAGACCCTAAATGGTGAAGAGAAAGTACCCAATGGTCCCAGGCTTGGCTGGACCTTTCATCGGGGCCCCGATGAAAGTCTGGTGGAAGCTGAGCTCATCAGCTTTCTGGCATTCGATGACAACGGGTGGGGTGACAACAAGAGATTCGTTCCAAAGAAAATATTTGTTTCAGTTCCAGGAAAGACCGCATGAGTAGGAAAAATGATTCAGGTCCGGTTGGAATTTTCTCCAAGATATGAAGGCACGCAACAGACGGGAAGTACGGTTTCAAGCCTCTTCGTGAAGTGGCTGAATGAGGAATAGGAGTTCGGGCGACTCATTTTCCGGCACTCATGGAAACTGACTTTGACCGTCCAAAATAGCTTTCATGAATCGTCTGAGCTAGAATCCGTTTGAGTCGCCGCCGCAGATGGGCGCTTCCGCGAACTTAGCCTTTACACTTTCCAGCGAACTGTAAACCCGGGAGATTCCTGTGGTATAGCGCCAGAAATTCAGCGTGAATTTACGAACGCACTTCCGCGTCTTGAGCTCATACATCGAAATAGCCGACGTATCGAAGCCCTTCCGAGTGCAATAACGGCTCGCCTCGATCAGGGAGTTGAGCTCTTTAAGCTCGCGTGGTTCCAGCTTTCCCAATGGGTTCCTTACGCGGAGTGTGCCGGTCTCGCATTTCGCGTTTACCTTTCCATCAGCCGAAATGACGAGCGAAAACCTACCAGACATCGCGTCAATCGCGGTCCACTCGATATCGGCTACCGCGATTTGGATCAGACCGAAAAATCCAATGAGAAGCGAAATAAACGTACCGCGCATCGGCCGATCCTCGCTCAGAAGAAACAGTTCGTCGAGTGCGGACCCAAACCCTCGCGCAGCTCCTTCGAAACTGCGGAAAAAAACTGGAAACAGATCTGCGTTTACGACGAAAATCCAAACGTCTTGGCCGGGGTTGTTTACGTCAACGGAGCTGCGGTAGTCACACCCTCAACTTACCTGGAAGCTCCCGCCGCTTGATTCCAAGCTCCAACTTCCAGTCACTTCTCGTTAGCGAGCGAATGTCCTTCCGGATGAGATTGCGGAATTTTTCAGCCCCAATGGTCTACGGAACGCCATTTCAATGAATGTTGAAAGGCGGTGTATAGGTCGCGGCAAACGTTCCACTGTAGGAACTAACCGTATAAGCAAGCTGGGAGAGAGAAAACGCTGAGCAAACCCCCGAGTTACTATACGTCGATGCAATTGTAATCGAAACCGGAGATGCGTCCGCTCGGTAACGCGAGCCATTATTGGCGAAGACCTGGTTTCCCGTACCAATCGAGTAAGCAGTGCCAGTACACGATCCCGTCGTGTAGTAGAGATCTGCCGTCCAAATTGTACCGTTTGGATTGTAGCCCGCGAAACTCTGTTCCGCCGTGTTCCAAACGGCAAGGCCCAGGGTAATCACATAGGTGTTTGAGCCACCAACGATATTTCCAAGCGCATCGTAAGCTTTGATATTCGTTCCAGATGTACCCTGCGCCCCCGTCGCGCCCGTAGCTCCACTCGCGCCCGTCACGCCCGTAACTCCACTCGCGCCCGAAGCACCGACCGTTCCGCCGCCAACACCTGTCGGGCCCGTGGTCCCGCTTGCACCGCTTGCGCCCGTAGCGCCGCTCGATCCGCTTGTACCTGCCGCTCCTGCGAGTCCGCTTACGCCGCTATTACCGTTTACGCCGGCGGCACCATTGGTCATCGTAGCAGTCGTTCCATCGGAACAGGTAATGACTACGCCGCCCGCCGTACTGGCCACCTAGCAGCCACTCCCTGCGCTAGTTGCCAGGGGAAGCGATATGCCGCTTGAGGTGGTCGTCTCGGAATTCGCAGGCGCAAGGCAGCCCGCAAGGATCGGCATGAGAAGTGAGAGCGCATAGATTTTTTTCATCGGGACCCTCGAGCTACGTTCCGCAGTTACAGCTTAATAGTGCTGGCGCGCGGAGATGAGCGCGCTTCGATCATTGTCTCACCGTTGCCGGGCCCCTCCCATGTGTCATTTGAAGCTGAAAATCTTATAAGAATGGCGCCAGAATTAACCCCCGAAACGGTAGTCAGGGGATTTTGAGTTGGAATCCCAAAGCCGTGCCCTGGCAAACGTAACGAGGGGAGAGAAAAGAATATTTAAAAGCGATTTGGGAACGCCACCCCACGCGGATCTCGGGGTTGCGTTCGAACTCCTCGGGTTCGCGAAACGTTAACTCGCGTCGCCGCTGGTCCCGGACGGCTTTGACCCGTGTCCGCAACCGGAGCTGTGAATATGCCCGCCCGTATCGCCGGCGTATGGACCGTGGCATCCGTGAAAGGTACTTTCGCGAAGGTCACCGCGCCCGGCGATCGCGAAACGGGACAACAGCCTTTGGGTCTCCGTCCCGTGACACTTCGGGCATTCAATCGCGCGCGCTTCCTCGTCTTTGGAAACCAGCGTCTCGAAGGTATTTTTGCAGCCAATACAGCTGTAATCCCGAAGCGGCATCGATTTTAGAATGCCATATTTCGCGGGACCTTGCCTAATCCGTTGGAATCATGATTAAACTTGGGTCTGCGATCCCATAGCTCAGTTGGATAGAGCAGGTGCCTTCTAAGCATCAGGTCGGGGGTTCGAGTCCCTCTGGGATCGCCATTAAATCCATGGCCGCACTGAGATGATCTTGCAAACCATCCTTGAACGCTTCGATACTTTGACCCACTGGCAGATCGCGCTGGTCGCAATCGGGCTGCTCCTTCAAGGAGCCTTTTTCACGATATTTCCTGAAGAACTGATTTTCATCAGCCTCGGGTATCTGGCCGCCGACGGGCGGATCCATTGGTTAGAGGCAATGTTGGCAGGGCAAGTCGGGCTGCTTCCTGCCAATGCGATCGCGATGATCATCGGGCGCACTGTGGGAGTCAGGATCTTCGACATCAGGCCGTTTCGCTGGGTGATCAAAAAAGAAGCGATGGAGAAAGCCCGGCGGAGGCTGAATCAACACGCCGTCCGGACCGTATTTTTTACGCGCTTCATTCCCACGATTCGCGGGCCGGTTTATATCGCCGTCGGCCTTTCCGGAATGAGACTGATTCAGTTCGTGCGAACGGACGCTCTCGCCTCGTGCATTCAGATCCCGCTGCTTCTGGCGTTGGGGGCCTATCTTAAGTATCAGTAAGTAAAATCAGTACATTCGAACGGGCACATCCGGAAACTGCCGCATTCCCGTGCGCCCTCGTACGATGATCCCGGACTGGATATATTCTTCGCGTTTACCCGTGCGCATCTCGTAGTCGTGCCAGCGCTTCATGAGTTCATCGAGCGGGAGAAACGCGTAGCCGGTTTTCACGGAAGGATCCATGACGTAGGCGTTCGTTCGGTCCATCGCGACGAGCACCACATAGTGACCGTCGTCCCAGTTGAGTTCCCAAGGCGTGCGATTGCCGGGCTCTTTCCAAGCCTGAATATCCAGGATGACGGTGTAGCCGGCAGTGAGCGAAGCGGCGAGATCGTTCAGCGTCAAGCCGGTTCTCAAAGCCGCGTCGAGTCCGAACCGCTTCAGGGCCGACTCCATCGCGCGGGGATGCGTGCCTTCTTTTTTCGAAGTGCCGAGCGTGCGGTAAAGATCGACTTCATTTCCTTCCCAGGTTTTCCAGTACGTGAGCAGCGAAAGGACGACGGCGGCGCCGCAGCTATAGTCGGTGGCTTGAGGAGTAATGGGCACCGCCAGGCGTTGCGTCGGTACGGCGGCCGTGAACTGAAAATCCGGAATCGCAAATGCGACCGGCGCTCCCGCAAATAGTATACAGGCCAAAATCAATGCATGCTTTTGACGCATAGAATCTTCCCCCCGGGTCGAGCCTAAGAGGACATTCCCAACCCAGCAAGCGAGAAAATAAATTCGCGCGCTGCATTATGAGTTATGAAATCCAGCATGACGTACCGCAAACCTCAGCTCGTACTGGTGACGGGCGCCGCCGGCGCTTTGGGAATCGAAGTGGCCAAGCGTTTTGCGGAAGCCGGTTGTCAGGTCGTGGGCACTTACATCGATGCTTTGCCGACCCTCGAAATCCCCCGCGTCGAATGGGCGCCACTTGACGCGACCTCCGAAACATCGGTGGAACGGCTCTTCGGAGAAACTAAAAATGGTTTCGACGCGGTCGTCCACTGCATCGGCGGCTTTCGTTACGGGCCGCTCGAGACCATGCCCTGGAGCGATGTAGACTTCCTTTTGAGCACGAATTTGACGTCATCTCTTCGCGTCGCTCGTCATGCGCTGACCGGAATGCGGGAGCGAGAATTCGGCCGCCTGGTCTTTGTTAGCGCGAAGGCGACATTGGCTCCGCCCAAGGGCATGGCGGTTTATGCCGCGACCAAGGCGGCGCTCAACGCCCTGACGGTGGGTCTCGCCGAAGAAGTGAAACCGCTCGACATCACGGTCAACGCGGTCCTCCCCACGATCATCGATACGCCCGCCAATCGGCGCGACATGCCGAGCGCCGATTGGCGGGCCTGGGTTCCCGCCACCGATCTCGGACAGATTATTTTTGATCTCACCCAGCCCTCCCACCGCGCGATCAACGGTGCGCTGATTCCCGTTTCCGGTCGGCTCTGATAGTTTAAAGCGACCATGAAACGCCCGATCGACCTGTCCAAAATCACGCTCGAGGATATTCAAACGGCTCGTCGCGAACTCCGTAAATACCTCACTCCGACGCCGCTCCTTCTTAATCCATGGCTCTCCGAGACCTACAAATGTCAGGTCTATCTCAAGCTGGAGAACATGAGTCCGATCGGATCCTTCAAAATTCGCGGTGCGACTTACAAAATCTCGAAGCTGACCGCCCAAGAACGGCGTCGCGGGGTGATCGCCGCCAGTGCGGGCAATCACGCGCAGGGGGTGGCCTGGGGTTCGAAGCGGCTCGGCGTTGATGCGCTGATCGTGATGCCGACTTCGGCGCCGCTCATGAAGATTCAAAACACGCGAGCATTGGGCGCAAAAATTCACCTGGAGGGCGACAGCTTCGACGGCGCCTTTGCAGCGGCTCAAAAAATGGCCCGGAAAACCGGGCGAGTTTTTATTCATGCTTTTGAGGATGCGGATGTGATCGCCGGCCAAGGGACCGCGGGGCTTGAAATTCTCGAACAGCTTCCCGATCCTGATTTCGTCATCGGATCGATCGGCGGCGGCGGCTGGCTCGGCGGGATTGCGATCGCGCTCCGGGCTCTCAGTCCGCGGACTAAAATCGTGGGCTGTCAGGCGGCCGGGGCGCTCTCCATGATCAGCTCGCTCAAGAAAGGCCGTGCGATCCAACTGGATCGCGTGGAGACTTTCGCCGACGGAATCGCCGTCAAATCGGCGCGCGAATCCATGCGGCGACTACTTCAAGAGCGCGTGGACATTTTGAGGTCGGCCGACGACGAAGCGATCGCTGCGGCGATCTTGACCTTGATGGAAAAAGCGAAAATCGTCACCGAAGGCGCGGGTGCGGTTCCGCTTGCGGTTCTTGATAGTCTTAAGACCCGCATCAAAGGCAAAAAAGTGGTTCTCCTCATCGGCGGCGGCAATATCGACGTCAACGTTCTCGGCCGGATCATCGACCGCGGATTGATCCGTGCCGGGCGGCGGATCCGGGTCAATATCCTGATCTCCGACCGACCGGGATCGCTCGCGCGGCTGACGGATCTGATCGCTACGAACGGGGCAAACGTCATTCAAGCCATTCATGATCGCAGCGAACCTTCGACCATGATCGATCAGACGGATGTGGCGCTGACTCTCGAGACGCGCGGTCCGGATCACACTCGTGCCGTTTTGTCGGTGCTCGAAAAAAACGCCTACCGGGTCGAGCTCGTTCACTGAGAAGCGAGGCCCGAGCAGCGATCGCCTTCGGCTCGAAGCAATTTCAATAGTTCGACCGAAAAAGCTTTTTTCATGCGCAGAATATCGAGCTGCACCTGATTCCAGGGCAGGTGGACCTCCGACAACTCCCGGCCCACCAAGTGGGTGTAGGCATCCGGTCGCCACCATCGGTCTTCCGCGCGAAGTTTTTCCAGGTCGTGATTGTAGAGCGCGACGCTTTTTCGATAGGCGCGCTCTAGCTCCGGCTGCAGGAAGGAGCAGCCGACGCCGCAATCCGGGTCGCTGATGAAACGCAGGGCGTCCGTGGAAATCAGTTTGGAGTCGACCAGGCGGTCGACTGACTCACGATATTCATATTCAAGATTCGGATCGACTTCGAGCCTCCCCGTTCGCATCATCTGAAGGTCCCGCGGGAGCATCGCCAAGTTCCAGGCGGTGTGTCCGCCTACGTAGATCTTGGCGGGAATTCCCACGACCTGAATTCCGAGAACCGCGATGCTACGGCCTAAAAAAAACACTGTGTAAATACTGGATGCACCGGTGACGATCCCGGCGGCCGTCGAAACCATCAGGGATCGCCGCGACCAGAGATAGGCGGTATTCATCCGTCTCAGCATGTCTTCGTAGTTTTCGATAAGATCTTCGGTGACTTGAATTGCGCCGTCCACGACCCGGATATTTCTAGCCACAGCGGCCGCCCGACGGTCGCGCTCCGCCGTAGTCAGACGACAGCTCCCGTCGCCGGCGGCGGGCATACGCTTGGGCGCGGACGAGGCGAGGCCCGCGCAACTCAATGCGCAGATCATGTAGAGTGGTAGCCATTTAAAGAGTGGAAATCTGTGAGCCATGGAAGCCTCGCGACTGAAGATTTGCAAGGCGGTGGCCAGGCTTAGGGTGGGCGGAGCGGGTTGAAAACAAACTGAAATTCGGGCTTAGACTGTCAAAGCTTTAGACAGAGTTACACGCCCAGAGGCGGCCGGGACGAATTCGAAACCAGCGCGAAAAACTGGGACGAACCACGGCCGGCCAATCCGGGAGCGGGCTGCGGTTCACAGCCTCGCAGTTTTTCCAGGGCGACTTGTTGGCGAGAACCCAGGTGAGCCGGGACGGCGCATCAGTTAATGTTTGGCTGAACGGGATCCCGGGCGGAATGAGCGCATCGATCAGCGGATCTTCACCCGAAATGAAGTCTGGTCGAACGCGCGCGAGCTCATGGTAGCCGAAGATAAGCGCAGCCTGAGCGCTCTGGGTCTGCGCCCACAGGTGCATCGGTAGCCAGACGAAGTTCAACGCGATGTGCGCGGTAATTAAAGGCCGCGCCCAAACACGAATCCCAAAGCGCGTCCTTATGCCGTCGAAAGCGCCGCTCGCGATGGCTTCCGCGATCGCGAGCGCGAGAAACGGCGTCACCGGCAGCATGAACCTCGGTTCGCGGTGAGGCGTCCAGAGGTGGCCCGCGAGATACGGCAAAAGGAAAAGCAGCAGATCCCTGCGCTTGGTGAGGCTGAAGAATGCGATCCCAAGAAACACGGGAGCCAGCCAAGGAGTGAAAACAAACTCAAACCAGCGGTAATACACGGCCAGGCTGTCGTTACCGAATATTCCGGCCACCGGTCCGCCCGGCCGATTGAATGTCCAATAGGCGGGGGCGCTCTCCATCCACTTGCCGTAAGCGAACCAGTCCGCGACTCCTCCGAACGCGATCATGATGCCGAGGCCTGCTCCGAACTTACTGATCACTCGCGCCCAATCGCGGGCCGGCGCATGCTCGCGCGCGAGGCGAATCGATTCGAGCCAAAATCCACTGATGGCCCAAAGCGCGCTCGGATAGCGAGTGAACGCGGCGATGCCTAGACTCAAGCCTTCGCCGAAGTGACGTCGTTTGTGGTAAGCGAGCCACGCAAAGGCCGCAAACGGAAACGAAACCGCTTCGAGCAGCTGCCGGGAATAGAGCATGGGTCCCGCCCAAAACAGCGCGAAGCTCCAGCCCAAGATGCGGGTGAGGCGTTCGTGTTTCGGAAACTCGACCCTGAAGCTTTCGACGAGCGCCCAAAAGCCGAGCCACGAAACGACCGCAAGGAGTGAGTGGATCAGGACGAGCCATGCCCAGGGCGTCGAAAGTCCGAGCCCGTCTGCCGCCCGAATCAGCCACGAAAAAAGCCATGGCACGGTCTGATTGCGAAGGTGTAGGTCGGATTCAAGAAAGGGGGTCAGTCGGCCGTGCGCGAACCCATGCGCGAACTCGAGCGTCTGTCGCTCGTCGGGATGAAACCATTGGAGAAGAAACGGCGTGCAAGCGAGCCGCACACCCAAACCGGTCCAGAACCAGGCGGGAAAGCGCCGCATCAGTGGATTTTATCGATGACGAGGCGGACTGGAGTGCCCTTGCCTACTTCGGTTTCCACCGATTTGGATACCTCTAGGTCGCCGGCCATCACGGGCGTCGCGGAACCCGCCTGCGCCACTCGCGCGGTGAGCGTGATTTTGCCCTCGAATTTCATCTCCGGAAACATCGTGTCGGATGGAGAAAACGTAAAACGCACTTCGTTCCCGAACGGCTGTGGAAATCGTTTGACCGCAAGCGGCGGTCCTCCGACCGCGCCCGTTGGGCGGGCGATGATGTAAAGCACCGCCGTGGGTTTGGCCTTGCCGTGGAGCCCTTTGGCGATCGCGACGCGGCCGCTGACTTCCGCCGCTAGGCTCGCGGCCGCGAACACGCTCAGGCTAAGGATTTGAATCCAGGTAAAACGTTTGACTGTCGTCGTTGTAACCGAAAAGTTCGGCATAGCGTCCCCAGTTGACGAGCGTGCTGAAAGTCTGCTCGGAGTTTTCATTCGGAATGAGTTCGGCGAGTTTTTCCAATAATTGATCGCGAGTGGCCTGATGGTCTTCTTTTTCCTGCAGAAAACCGAGCACCCCCGCGAAGACCGGGATCTTCACGAGCTGTTCTTTGATGATCGCTTTCCGCGCGTTGATTTTGGATTTGGAAACTTTTTCGCCCAGCGGCTCGTTGACGACGTCGCCGCCCGGCGTATTCACGAGTCCGAGCAGTTCGGCAGCGCGGATGACGGTCAGCGTGTCGCCGAGTTCCATCTGCAGTTCGTTGGCGAGTTTGTAAATGTCTTCGCGGCCGCCTTTGGATATCAGCAGTTCCACGAGTCCCAGGATCTCGCTGATCCCGATCTGGGGCAGGGGTTGAAGGGCGCTGGGAGGTTTGTCGTTCGATTCGGAGGAAGAGTTCGGCATAATTTTCTAAGGTTCAGGCGATGAGAGAGAAGATCTTGTCCACGTATTCGTTGAAGGCCTTATCTCGCTTGTCGCGGGGTCGGGGCAGATCGATCGCGAGGTCCGCCGCGATATGTCCCGGACGTCCGTTCAGAACAATTACTCGGTCGGTCAACTCGATCGCCTCTTCGATCATATGAGTGACCATCACTACGGTGTTTACTGGGATATCCCGGTCGCTCCAGATGTCCACGAGTTCATCTCTTAAGTTGATCGAGGTGAGGGCATCCAGAGCAGAGAACGGTTCGTCCATCAGAAGAATTTCGGGCTCGACGGCCAGCGCCCGGGCCAGGCCCACTCGCTGTTTCATTCCGCCCGATAGCTCCCTCGGATAGGCTTCTTCATAACCATCCAGGCCCACTTTATCGATATAGAAAGCGGCTTTCTTGCGGCGCTGGATTTTATCGAGCCCGCGAGCTTCCAGGCCGAGCTCCACGTTCTGAGCCACCGTGAGCCAGGGGAGCAGCGCGAAGCTTTGAAAAACCGTGGCCGCCTCTAAGTTGATGTCGAGAAGGGGTTTTCCCTTATGGATGATGCCCCCAACCGTCGGCTTGATCAGGCCGTTGATCAGCCGGAGAATCGTGCTCTTACCTGACCCGGAAGGTCCGACAATGGCGATGAATTCTCCTTCGCGAGCCGTAAAGGACACATCCTTCAATACGGTCACGTCGCCCTGCGGGAGCGCGAAGCGATGAGTGACATGATCGAGTCTGAAAAGTTCTGGGCCTTGCATAGATGACTTAAGCGTCGAACTTATACCTTTCAGATGCGTTGCGATAGAGCGGGCGCCACACGATCGTGTTGATCAGGATGATCCAGGTGACCATCGCGGTGATGCAGATCATGATCGCGCGCCCATCGCCGAGTTCGTAAACAGATTGGTTGAGGAGGGCGCCGAGTCCCAGCACGCGGAGCGTTTCCCCTTTGTAGGGCACGAATTCACTGACGACGAGCGCGTTCCAGCCGCCGCCCCAAGCGGTGATGGAACCCGTAATGAGCGCGGGTCGCAGCGCCGGAAGCAAGATGCGCTTCCACTGCTGAACGCGCGAGAGACCCATCGAGCGCGTGGCTTCGATGAGATCTCCGGGGATGACCGCCGCGCCGCCGAGCAGATTGAAGAGGATGTACCACTGCATTCCCGTGAGCAGCAGCAGGATGCTCGCGGCTTCCATTCCCCCGCCGAGTTTACGAACGAGCACAAAGATGATTAGCGGGAAAAGCGCGATGGCCGGAAGACTCGCGCCGACTTGGGCAACCGTCGTGAGCGTGCGGCGGATCCGCGGCTTGTCCCAGCACCAAAGGACGACGGGTAAGGTCCAGGCAAGCGAGATCGCGAGCGCGATCAGCAGCCTTCCTGTCGAAGCGAGAATCGCGAGCGGGATATCACTCATGAAAGGAGGCCAAGGCGGTGAAAGCCAACGGAAGAGCGCGACCGCGAACCACGCCCCCAAGACCGCGCCGATCATGATCGTCAGCGCGATGCGCGCGGCCCGTAGCTGCGCGATATATTGCAAACCCTTTGAATTTTGCACGGAGCGTGACGCCGCCTTCACGAGGGCAGCCGGCAGATCCCATAAAATCGGAAGGATGACTTCGCGAAGCGTCCAAATCACCGGATAGCCGAGGCTCGAAAACATTCGGGCCGCCATTCGCCCGACCGATGAACGTCGATTGGAACGGGGGCTGAAAGGTGAAAACGGTGCCAGTCGCTGAAAGAGCGCATTCGCGAACGTAACTCGCGAGGCCGCGTGACTCCCGGAGGAGGGGCCCTGTTCCTGCCGGAACCGCTCCGCCCAAAGCGAGAGCGGCCGCCAGATGAAGAAGTCCATCAGCAAAATGAGACTCGCGAGCGCGAGCAGCCCCCAGATCACGAGCCGGATCTGGTCGTTCTCTGCCGCGCGCGCGAGAAAACTACCGATCCCGGGAAGATCGTACTTCACGCGCCCGACCGCAATGATCTCGCAGGAGACGAGAAAGAACCAACCGTTCGTCCATGAGAGGATGCTGTTGTAAATCAATCGCGGCACGGCCGCGGGAGCGTAAAGCTTCCAAAATCGTTGGCTGCCCTTCACCCCAAACGTAGCGATCGCATCCAGGTTATCTTGAGGAATCGTTTTCGTGGCCTCGTAAACGGCGAACGCCATGTTCCACGCCTGACTCGTGAAGATCAGGAAGGTTGCGGCCAGTTCGATGCCGATGCGATGCCCGCTCGTCAGGCCGATAAAGATGCCGATCGCGGCCGGGAAAAAAGCGACGACCGGAACCGACTGGAAAATATCGAGAAGCGGGATGATGATCCGTTCACCGGTCGGGGAGCGGGCGGCCGCGAGACCGAGGGCGTACGCGAAAAACAGGCACGCGACGTAGGAGACGGCCATGCGGAGAAAAGACAGGGTCAAAGCGTAGGGCAGCTCGCTGATGGTCACCTGCTCGGGCGTGAGCTCGACCAGATGCACGCCGCCCCGGTAGACCCCGACCATCATGGTCAGCATGAGCAGGAATAGAAACAGGTAAATGAGGCTGTTCTGCACCTTGCGCTGCACGTAGCGCGGGATCAGGGGTGTGTGTTTCGAGCGAGCAGCCATCGGTTCCCTATTTACTCTCAATCTACCCCCAAGAGACAATAAACCGTGGGAAAGTTTCTTCTGATTTTTGGAATTGCGGCGGCCTTCGCGACGACATTTTACGAACGTTCGTTTCCGTCTTCGGTGCAGGACGCGACCGGAATCGTTCGCGGTAAAGTCGGGATGAGCTATTCCGATTGGGGAGTAGCCAGTGATTCGAGCAAAAGGCTCTATACGTTCGTCGAACTTCAACTGACGGAAACATTGAAAGGCGAGGCAAAAGGCTCGTCGATCGTGCTTCGGGAGTTGGGTGGGGCGAAGGATGGCGTCGCCATGGAAGTCTCGGGGGTCGCGCGGTTCGAACGCGGCGAAGACGTCGTCGTGATGGTGGGCGCCCCCAACGCCGACGGCTCCTACGACGTGCGAGGCATGATGATGGCCAAGTTCAACGTCGAACGCGGGAACGACGGAAAAGAATATCTGAGCGGACCCGGCCTGGGTGGTGCCACTGCGCACGGGCACGTTTATAAAGACGCAAAGCGTGAGGGTCAGAACGACCCTCAAAGTCCTGTAAAGCGTTGGACTATTGACGATATTCGAGACCTCGTGCGCGCCCAAACACAGGCCGGAAACGTCGCGTCGAAGCCGGTCGCAAATTATGGAACATCGCAGTCTCGCAGGCAGAATCCGACGCCCTCACCCTCGACGAGTGGCCAGCCTTCTTGGGCTTCGCGGGATTCGGCACTCCCATTGCAATCTATTCCGGCTGAAGGCGAGAGGGGATCACGTGTGAATCTTCTTCTCGGAATCGGCATCGTGATCGGTGCCGGCTTCTACCTTCTTACCCGATTTCGATCGCGCCGCTAATAGAGTCAGCGCCGCTGGAGAGAAAGGGCGGGCGACAAGGATGTCGCCTGATCATGTTCGCGCGCGCGCAGCCGGATCGGGGTTCTACGGATGGAATGTCTCTGGCCACATCTGATCACGCTGCTCGCCACTCTGGCCCTTGTCCTGATTCCAACGAACTCTGAGGCCTACACGCTGACGCTCACTCGGAGTGGCCTGGTGGTGAAGTGGCCCGGTAAGAAGCCAAAACTGAATCTGGCCGCCAATCCCGTCAACCGCTCGGGTCTGACCGAGGCGCAAATTCGAGACGCCGTCGTCAAGAGCTTGCAGCGTTGGAAGGCGGCTTCCGGCGGAACGCTCGGTTTTGATTATTGGCAGGGAACTGACTTGAACGATTACAAACCCACGAGCGAACAGAACGGATTATCCAGTCTCTATTTCACTTCGAACGCGCGAGGTTCGTCGGACATCTCGGGCAACGTGATCGGCCTCACCCAGGTTTGGTACGACACGGACAAAGGCGACATCATCGAAACGGACGTGATCCTGAACGACCTCGTTTACGACTTCACCGTCGACCCGCGCGACACCACGGGCTTCGGATCCGCGAACAGCAGCGGTCGCGTTTACATCGAGAACGTTCTTACGCACGAGCTCGGGCATGCGTTCGGGTTGGCGCATGGCGGAGTCATGCAATCGACAATGCTCTACGTCGAATCGCCCGAGCAGGCTTTTTTAGGGTGTGATGACCAGATCGCGATTTCGGCGCTGTATGCGACGCCTTTTTCGAGGAGTCGAGGCAGCATCCAAGGACGAGTCACGTTGTCAGGCGGCGGCGATGGGGTCGCCGGCGCGCAGGTCATAGCGATTTCTCGCCGCCGGGGAACCGCACTCGGCGGCGCATTGACGGATTCCAGCGGGACTTATCGGATCGGCGGCCTCGAGCCCGGGAGTTATTATCTCGTCGTGGAGCCGTACTATGCGGGGTCTGGAGCCTTGCCCGCGTACTATGCCGGCTCCACGGCGAATCACTGCGGCGGTTCGCCGTTCTCAAGATCGTTTTTGCTGAACGGGCAGGGCTTTCCGCAGGAGACAGGAGCCGCCGCCGGTTCGACGTCACGGGCACCCGATCTGATCGCTCATTGCGCCGCGCGGGGCGAGGCCGTGCCTTCGATGCCCGCGACCGGAACGATTTCAGGCGCACCGACTGTCGCCCACCAAACCGGCGTCGGCGGATTCGGCGCGGTTGACCGTTTCTCGAATCAGGATGCGATCTACTACCACCTGAGCGGAATCGCCGGGCACATCGAAGTCAGCGCCCTTTCCTACAGCCTTTACTCGCCGATCAAAGCCGGCTTGGAACTTTTAGATCAAGCCGGCAATACCGTCGCCTCGCAATCGACGTCGCCGATTTATCAAGGGACCTCCGGGTTCGCCAATTTTGATTCGAGGCTCGTCGCCGATGTGGGCGCAGGCGACTACGTGATCCGCGTGACGAGTACTGCCGTCTCTAAAAGCGAATATCCCGGCGGTCCGATCGCGCTCGATTCCACGCCATTTTTTTTATTGGCTGGCTCGCTCAATGAACCGGATCCGGTATCGGCCGCGACCTTGCCTTGGAACGCGCGCTGCCGCATGGACGAAAATTTTCCCGCCTATCGCAGCCCCAAGGGTAAACCACAGCGTAATGACGATGGCGGCGGATTTTTGGGTTTCTGCGGACGCGTCAAAAGCAAAGGATCTTCCGGCGGCCCTGGCAATCCCACCGGCGGCGCTCCGCTGGGAGATATCTTGAGCTGGTTTCTGCCTTGGATCGTGATGCTGGGTTGCGTCCGCGCGATACGCGGCCTATCCTATTTCCATGCTCCTTTTACCTTTCCTTGGCTGGTTCGCGGTAAATTCAATCGCAGCGTTGACCCCGGATAAGGTTCATTCGGCCGAAGGTCGAAAGTCCGAGCTGTACGTTAAAGACGGCCTCTTCGTCGGCGGCGACAAGGCGGTCGACGAGGTTCTGGTGCGGGACATCCGGCGCGCCACCAACGCCGGCTACGAGCGAATCGTGATCGACCTTGAAGCGAACATCGGGGGTGAAGCGGCTCCCATTCCGCGTCCGCCGTACTATCAAGTGGCCGTCACCCAATCCGATCAGCGTGTCACCGTTACGTTTTGGGGAAATCCAAAACTTGGATTCGTTTCTCAGCAAGTCCTCAAGGCCTTTCATAAAAGCGCCATCGTTCGGCGAGTGGAGCTACTCCCTCGCGTGGACGCTGATTCGTGGACCTTTTCTCTCATTTTGAAGCCCGGTGCCTCCGTCGAGGTTTTCGACCTGGGAAGCCCGGTCCGGGTCATTCTCGACGTCCGTGCGGGTCGCCAACCGAAAGCTTGAGTCGCATATGAAATTGATCCTCTCCCTCGTCGTTGTTCTCACCGCTTGCGCGAGCGGCACTCCCATCCATCAACAGGAATATGCCGCCCTGAAAGATTCGCGCACGATGGAGCATGAGTTTCCCATCGTCTGGAAAGGCATCGAAAAAGCTTTGGCTTCGTACCGCATTTCCGAACGAAACCCCGAAGAAGTGACGGCCGAGAAATTACGAAAACTCGATCAACGAATCATCGCGACCGACTGGGTGAACGGGCAGTCACGGGACAAGTATGTCGAATACCGATCAAATAATGTTCCGCACAAAAAATATTTGCAGACGCGTCTTCGATATGAAGTGACAGCGCGTAAAGTGATCGGCGGTACCGACGTCCGTGTTCACGTGGACGAGGAGATCGAAAACCTCAAGCCTAACGGCGATCCATCGGGTTGGAGCCGAGTTGAGCGAAAAGACAGCTCGCGGGCCCACGATCTGATCGAACGTATTCAGCTTGCGGTCCTCAGCGAATAAACGATCTTGCTCCGCATTACTTGCCATTCTCCCCCACGCACCCATCTTGTGTTACGAAGGGCAGGAAAATGGCGGACCGAGACGAAATACCTCAGGATAAACCGAACTTAGGCTTAGGCGGCAAGGACGGCCTGGCGTTGCCGGATCAGCTTTTGCCGCCGAATCTTTTCGTACTGCCGGTAAATTCCGCCGTCGTTTACCCGACTCTGATGGCCCCGCTCATGGTGACGTCGACCCGGTTCATCGGAACGGTGGAGGAAACCATCAGTCGTCAGCGACTCGTCGGGCTGCTCCTGACGCGCGAAGGCGAAGTGCGCGACGACCTCAGTCCTCCTGACTTGTACGAAGTCGGGATTGTCGCGCGAATTCTCAAGCGCCTGAAAATGCCCGATGGTTCGGTGAATCTACTCATCCATAGCTTGAAGCGTTTCCGAGCCCGTCGCGTGCTATCTGATCAACCGCACATCGTCGTTGAAGCCGATTATCTCGATGACGAAATCGAACGTTCGACCGAAATGGACGCATTGAGTCGCTCGGTCGTGAGTCGGGTCAAGAAGCTCTCCGAGGTGAACCCGTTTTTTACGGATGACATGCGTTTGGCGATGATCAACGCTCCGGGTCCCGGCGCGGTCGCCGATCTCGTGGCGTTCGCTTTGGCGCTTTCCAAAACGGAAGCTCAGGATTTTCTCGAAACGATCCCCGTAAAAAATCGTTTCGAAAAACTGATGCTCCACTTACGGCGTGAACAGGATGTCGCCGACGTTCAAAAGCGCATCACCGACGAGGTGAACAACAAGGTCGGCAAGCTCCAGCGCGAGTTTTTCCTCAAGGAACAACTGAAGACGATCAAAAAGGAACTCGGGATCGAAGAAGACAGCCGCGAGAAGGCGGTTCGAATTTATCGAGAACGCATCGAAGCCGCTAAGATGTTCGACGACGTGAAGAAGATCGCGCTCGATGAGGTCGAGAAGTTCGAGAGCTTGTCCGAACAATCGCCGGAATACAACGTCGCGCGAAGTTATCTGGATACGCTCTGCTTTCTGCCTTGGAGTGAAGAAACAAAAGACCAGCTGGATCTCGGGCGTGCTCGGCTGATCCTCGATACGGATCATTTCGGGCTCGAAAAAGTGAAAGAGCGAATTATCGAGTTTCTTGCCGTTCGAAAACTAAAGAGCGATCCCAAGGGGTCGATTCTCTGTCTCGTTGGACCTCCCGGAGTCGGCAAAACCTCGGTCGCCAAATCCATCGCGCGGACACTCGATCGAAAGCTGTTTCGTTTCTCCTTGGGCGGAATGCGGGACGAAGCCGAGATCAAAGGCCATCGCCGGACTTACATCGGCGCGATGCCGGGAAAAGTGATTCAGGGACTCAAACGCGCGGGCTCACGCAACGCCGTCATGGTTCTCGACGAAATCGACAAGCTCGGCATGAGTTATCAAGGCGATCCCGCGAGCGCCCTGCTCGAAGTGCTCGACCCCGAACAGAACAGCGCCTTCCTCGACCACTATCTGGATGTTCCGTTTGATCTCTCACGAGTGCTTTTCATCGCCACCGCGAATACGACGTCCACGATCCCGCCGGCGCTGCTCGATCGCATGGAAATCATCGAACTTCCCGGCTACACCCTCGAGGAAAAGCAGGACATCGCGATCCGTTACGTCATTCCCAAAGAACTCGAAGCTCACGGCATCAAAACGAGCCAGCTCAAAATTGAAGATCGCGCTTTGCGCCGCATGATGACCGATTACGCGCGCGAGCCGGGTTTGCGGACCTTGCAGCAATTGGTCGCGAGAATCGCACGCAAGACCGCTGCCGAAATCGTAAGCGAGCAGGAGCGAAACGAACGCAAACGGGTGAAGCCGACCGGACCTCCCCTCAAGATCGTGATCAACGAACATGAATTGTCCGAATGGCTCGGCCCGAAACGTTATTACAACGAGGCCGCGGAACGGATCGTGGCACCTGGCGTGGTCATCGGACTCGCTTGGACCGCTGCGGGTGGGGATATCCTGTTCGTTGAAGCCACGGATATTCCGGGCAGCGGCAATCTGAAGCTGACGGGGCAGATGGGTGAAGTGATGGCCGAGAGCGGCGCCATCGCTTGGAGCTACGTCAAAAAATCAGCTTCGAATCAGTTTAAATTTCAGACGGACTTCTTTAAGACGAACGATTTTCACCTTCATATTCCGGCCGGCGCGATTCCTAAGGACGGTCCTTCGGCCGGCGTGACGATGGCGAGCGCGCTGTTTTCACTCCTGAGCGGGCGACGGGCGCTGCACAAGACGGCCATGACCGGAGAGCTCTCTTTGATCGGTAAAGTCCTTCCGGTCGGTGGAATCAAAGAGAAAATCCTGGCCGCGAAACGAGCCGGCGTCACGAGGATCATTTTGCCCAAACTCAATCGCAAGGACGTCGAAGAAGTTCCGGAATATGCGTTGACCGGAATGACGCTTCATTATGTGAGCCACGTCGAGGAAGTGTTTCCCTTGGTGCTCGAAGCGAAAGCTTCCCGGGAACGGACGACGACGGCGCGTTCTCAGGTGCTCCGAAACGGAATCAGCCCTGCGGCCGCCGCGGCCGGACTTAAAAAACCGAAACGGCGGAATCCGCCGGAGCGAAAATCTCTGCGCTAGATCGGGGTACTCGCCAGCCTGAAACGGAGGCGAGTGGCTGGGCGTTTTTTCGAAAATCAGTTCGGCATCGGGAAGCCGTCGTCATCGCTGATGGGATCGGTGATCGCGATCACTTTGCCGGCCGCGATTTCGCGAAGGGCAGTCACAACGATTCGGTTTTTGCTTTTAACCAACGGATCCGCGCCACGGTAAAGCTGTCGTGCACGACGAGTCGCCAGATGGACGAGTTCGTACATGTTGTCGACACGCATGAGACAGTCTTCGATTGTTACGCGAGCCATGATGGGTGGTATCCTTTGTTGAGCTAAGTAGCGAACTTCATTGAACGAGTCAAGTACTGTACAGGACGTCGAGCTCAGCGCGATAGCGCTTTTCGATGAACGCACGTTTGACCTTGAGCGAGGGGGTGAGTTCGCCCGATTCGATGGTGAAGTCGCCAGGAAGAATGATGAATTTCTTTATGGTTTCGTAGCTTGCGAGCTTTGAGTTCACGTCATCGACGATCCGCTGCACGAGCGCTTGAAGTTTCGGACTGCTCACTAAACCCGCAAAATCACTGAAAAGGATCTGACTATCGTGGGCGTATTGGGTCGTGGCCGCCTGATCCAGGGTGATTAAAGCGGTCAGGTAATGTCGGCCGTCGCCGTGCACCACGAACTGGCTGATATATTTGTGCACCTTCGCGAGATTTTCGATCTTTTGTGGCGCGATGTTCTTGCCGCCGCTCGTGATGATGATGTCCTTCTTGCGATCGGTGATGTGAAGAAAACCCTCGCTGTCGATGTGCCCGATATCACCGGTAAGGAAGTATCCCTGGTCGAAGGCGGCCTGAGTTTCCTCAGGCATCTTGTAGTAGCCCTTGAACACTTTTCGCGAACGGACTTGAATCTCGCCATCCGCGGCGAGCTTGATCGAGACTTCGGGAAGCGGCCGGCCGACGCTTCCGAACTTCGAGGCGCCCGGCAGATTCAAAGTCACGGGTGCGGTGGTTTCGGTCAGCCCATAACCTTCGAGGACTTGAATTCCGATGATTTGAAAAAACTCGCCGATCTCTTTCGGCAGCGGTGCTCCTCCGCAAACCGCATAGTCGAGGCGCCCGCCGAACCGGGCGCGAATGGGCGCGAAGATCGTGCGCCTGGCGAAGGTGTATTCCGCGCGTGCCTTGAGCGAAGGAGATTTCCCGTTCCATAGGGGTTGCCAGTATTTTCGACCCACGCGGAGGCCCCATGCGAAGGCGCGCTGTTTGGGCTCCGGCATTTCCTCCACCGCGGTCAAGATGCGGGTGTAGGCCTTTTCGAAAATCCGCGGCACTGCGAAGAGCACGGTGGGCCGCACCTCGACCATGTTATCCGCAATCTTATCGAGGTTTTCGGCGTAACATTCGCGCCACCCGAACGTGTAGGCGGCCAGGGACTCGACTTTACCGATGATGTGGGAAAAAGGTAAAAACGCGAGCAGTGACTCCTTTTCGGGTGAGATCAACTTTCCGATGCGGTCGACGACGTCCTCCAGAACGCTCATCACGTTGTCGTGACTGATCATCACGCCTTTGGGAACTCCGGTGGTGCCGGACGTGTAACAAATCGTGACGAGGTCATCGGGCGAGGCTTCCCGCAAGTTCTGATCAAAACGGGTTGGATCGTTGGCCTCCGCACGACGCCCGATCTCGGTCAAGGCCTGCACGGTGAGCACGTCCTTGCGGTCATGGGCGATCAGCATCGCCAAGGGGTCGAGTACGACGATTTTTTCAAGAGCGGGAAGATCGGTTCGACGCGCCAAAATCTTCTCAAGCTGCGTCCGGTCTTCGACGATCGCAATTTTGACCTCGGCGTGGTTCAGTAAAAAGGCGACATCATCCGCGGTACTCGAGGCGTAAATCGGCACCGTCACGGCGCGCGCGCCCAGGATCGCCATATCCGCCAACGCCCATTCGTATCGCGTCTGTGAGAGGATCGCGACTCGATCCCCGAACCGAACTCCGAGGTTCATCAAGCCGAAGGAAAGCCAGCGACATTCGCCGTGAAAATCCCGGAAGCTGACTTCCTTCCACGCTCCGGCTTTGAATTGAAAGCCGATCGCGTCCGGGGTGACTTTGACTCGTTCCAGAAAGGTTTGGGTGATGGTGGGTCTCAAGATGTAGGGCACGCCTGAAGTTACCCTACGCTTTAGCGAAGCCAAAGCTAATCGCGACGACGCTTGCGGGCCTGATCCATCTCGAGCTTCGCGGATTTCTCTTTAAGGGATTGCCGCTTGTCGGATTTTTTCTTCCCCTTGCCCATGCCGAGTTCAATCTTGGCGCGGCCGCCCTTGAGGTAGATCCGCATCGCGACGATCGATATTCCGTCGCGCCGGACGGCGCCGAACATGCGGTCGATTTGAATGCGATGCAGGAGGAGTTTGCGTTTTCGGAGCGGCTCGTGATTCCAGATGTTCCCGTGCACGTAGGGTGCGATGTGCGCGTTGACGAGCCAAGCTTCGAGCGACCCGGTCTTCGTACTGACGACGTCCACGTAGGCGTCGCGTAAATTGGGAGAGGCCGCGCGCAGGCTTTTGATTTCGGTACCCGTCAGCATGATTCCGGCTTCGAGGACTTCGTCTATAAAGTAGTTCTGACGAGCGGTAGGGTTGGTGCCGATCAGCTTCTCGCCACCGTCTTTTTTACCCGTGACCGCCATCGCGCTACGAGCTCGGCTGGGCGATGCCGAGCGAGAGAATGGTTTTGAACGCGTCCTCGACGGACATTCCGCTTTCGCGCACGTCGGTTTCCGGAACGATCAGGTGAAACCCCGAGGTGGGATTCGGCGTGGTGGGTACGTAGAGGTTGAGATGCTTTTCCGGCGCGTTCGGTCCCTTGGCGGAACTCGTGACGAAGGCCAGCGCCCAGCAGCCTTTGCGCGGATATTCGACGTAAACGACGCGACTGAACTGCTTGCCACCACCCGACGCCAAGGTTCGCAGCAACTGGTCAAGCGCGCTGTAAACTCCGCGCAGAATCGGAATCTGCTCAATGAGATGCGCAACGGCTTCGAGCGCTTTCAGGCCGATATATTGCTTAGAGGCCCAGCCAAACGCGGAGATTCCTAGCGCTAAAAGAAGAGTGAGACCGGCGACGAATCCGAGGCTGACAAGACGGGTAAGATTCGGATCTTCGATCCAGGCTTCGGGATGCCAGTCGGCCGGCAGTACGCGCTGAAAGCCCCAGAGCATGCGCACGGCAGCAAGGAACAACCAGGTGATCACACCGATGGGGATGAACACGAGCAGACCCGCGAAAAAGTGACCGCGAAGGAGCGAACCCAGATTGGGAAAGGCTTTCCACTTCATCAGAAAGCCAACGTCACGGAAAGGCCGCCGCCGAAGAGGTGTCCCCCCGTAGTGTAACCCGGGGCTCCCACTTTGGAGCTCGCGAGATTTCCGATCTCATCGCCGGGTGATTTGACGACGTGCTGGCTGACCAACTGTTGCCAGGTAAAACTCGCGTCGATCGTGCAGGGCACGTCGAATGCCAGAAAACTTTTGAACGGAACGCCGGCGCCGGCCGAAATGATGTGCTTGGCGGGATCCAGATAATTACCGGCTTCAGTAGGCACTCCCCGCATGATGCTCGCCCGAAAGGCGTAACCCGCGCGTAAAACAAAACCCGGCAGCTCGAGTTCATGGCCAATACGCGGGATCACGATGTTTCCGAAAGCGTAGGCGGGATTGTGAACGGGCTCGATCGTGATGCCGCAGGCGACACCCGTACAGGTCTGGTTCGGATCGTTGATCGAAATCATGGGTGCCTTGAAGAGATGCCAGAGCTGGTAGTCGAGCTGGACGCTGACCCGGGCGTTCGGCAAATATTGAAGCGCGGCGCCGAGTTCGAGCGCCATCGGGTCGTAATACACGGCGGACATGGCGGGAAAGTTGAGATCGATGCCGGCCGTGGACGTTCCGAAAAGCCGCGCGTTCGTGCGGGCATTGATCGTATGCGCCGACGTGACCGGAAAACGGAACACCAGTCCCCCGTCGATCGTGCCCATTCCGCGGAAATCCGAGTCGAGCGGTCCCGTGTCGATGTCACTCGTCGAAAACATGATACCCGCAACCGGCGCTCCTCGAGGCTTCACGCTCGTTGTGTGGCGCATGCTCGAGCTGGTGTTTGACGCCGACTGCAGTGTGATATTCGCCGTGCTGGTCATAGAAAAGCTGAGATGGAATCCAAGTCCGACCCGAATGTGCGGATTGAGCTTGGCGCCGACACCCATCTCAAACTGCGGACGCTGCGTGCGCGCTCGATAAAGAAAGTACTCCGGCTGAAACGTCTCACCCGTGTCGACGTAGGCCGCTTGACTCAGGGGCAGGAAAAAAGTCGCGCCCACCGTGAGGTCGTGAGATTCCGCGAGCTGGTAGGCAAAACCCAGGGTTTGCCCGAACGTCGCACGATAGGAGGTGTCGATGTTCCCGGTGATGGGCGACGGCTTGTCTGAAACATATCCATTCTCGATCACGACTCCCGTGATGCTCGAAAAAGACGGCACGACGTAGACGAGACCCCAGTTCAGGACGAGGCGCTTGTCGCCAGTACGGCTGAGGCCGGCCGGATTGGAGTAAGCGGCGTAAGCGCCATTCGCCAGCACGCTCCCCGCACCGGCTTGGCTGATTGCACGCGAGCCGAAGCCGTAGCTGTCTCCAATATTCGCCGAGACGGTGCTTGGCCAGCCGAAGCTTTGGACGAGCGCCAAGAGGACAAATGATCGCAGACACATGCTAAAGGGCGCTCCTGGAAACCGCTTCGTAAAGCCTTTGCCAATCCGGCCAATCGAGGGCTTCGGCCCGCTTTGTACCATCGACTTGAGCGGCCTCCAACGCGTTTCGCCAAGGTCCTGACGCGGGCAGTCCAGAGCGCAGCATCTTGCGACGATGCGCGAACGCATGCTTCAAGAGCTGCTCCCAGAGCGCTTCCGCAGCCGGCGTGGGCGGAATTTGGATTCGCGCTTGCGCGCGCGGGCGAAGAACGACCACTTCCGAATCCACTTCAGGAGGTGGCCGAAAGGAGGCGGGTGGAACATCTAAAAGTCGGGTCACGTCCCAGCGATTTTGAAGCCAGATCGAGAGTGAACCCCATGCCCGCGTGTCGACTTCAGCGCGAAGGCGGCGGGCCACTTCGGCTTGGAACATCAGGACCATGACCGGTATTTTTTCGGGATGCAGGGCGAGTCTCGTCAAGATCGCAGTGCCCACGGAATAAGGCAGGTTGGATGCAACGGTGAGCGGCGTGGTTCCGAGCCATTCTGCCTCGGGCAAATGAACGAAGTCGGCTTCGATCGTAGGGACGTCTTGAGCGCGCCATTCAGCGGCGAGTCTCGCGTCTTTTTCGACCATGAAGAATCGCTGAATGCTCGGGGCCGCGGCTAGCGCTTTTCGAAGCGGAACCGTGATCGCACCCTTGCCCGGACCGATCTCCAAAAGCGCCGTGCATCCCGTCCGCACTGCCTCGTCGACAGCCGTCCGGGCGATCATGGATGCGATCGTCTGGTCGATCAGGAAGTGTTGGCCGAGTGCCCGCCGGCGTCCCATGGTCGCCATGATCAAATCTCCGGGTTCGCGATCGCATTGAGGGTCATGAGGTCTCGTCCGCGCAGAACGAGGCCCTGCCTAAATCTGAAGGCGCCGGCGCCCGCGATCATCGCGGCGTTGTCGGTGCAATACTTCATTTGCGGGAAAAGCGGCGGCGACGTGAAGCCGGCGTTTTTCCATTCCGTCTCGAGCTTTTCGCGGAGGCGTGAGTTGGCCGCGACTCCCCCGACGATCGCAAGCGTGCGAGACCCGTGCTCGCGCGAAGCATGGGAAATCTTGGTCCAGAGCGCGTCGACGATCGCTTCTTGAAGCGAGGCGCATAAATCGGGAAGTCGCTTGTCGAGTTCCCCCGCGCGTTTTAGTTTTTCGGTTTCGATCGAAACCGCGGTCTTGAGTCCGCTGAACGAAAAATCGTACGTCGCCTTCTGAGGCAGCGCGCGCGGAAATGGAAAGGCGCGCGGGTCACTGCCGCGCGCCGTGCGATCGATCCAAGCCCCGCCCGGATACGGAAATCCAAGGAGCTTCGCGGTTTTGTCGAACGCCTCGCCGGCGGCGTCGTCGCGCGAACGGCCGACGAGCGAGCGCTTGAGGACGTCTGGCGGCCAGAGTTCGGGCGCCGCCTTGATGATGTAAAGATTGGTGTGACCGCCCGAAACAATCGCAAGCGTCAGGGGATACTCAACGGTGTTGCGGTCGGTATCGAGAAAGACGCTGACTGCGTGGCCCTCTAGATGATGGACCGGTACGAGTGGTATTCCGAGCGCGTAGGCGAGAGACTTTCCCGCCGTGACGCCGACGAGCAGCGCGCCGACGAGACCGGGGCGATTCGTGACGGCGATCGCATCGAGATCCGCACTCCGGATGCCCGCTTCCGCGATCGCCTGATCGATCATGGGATTAATCGTTTCCAAATGATTTCGCGAAGCGATCTCCGGTACGACGCCACCATAGGGGCGATGGAGGGAAATTTGCGAATAGGTCGCGACGGACAAAACTTTGAGTTCGGTCGGATCATAGCGAACGACGGAGGCACTGCACTCGTCGCAGGAGGTTTCAAGGCCCAGGATCAAACTCATAAAAAATCAGTCCGGCTCTAATTCTCCCGCCGGACAAGAGATGCTCTTGAGCTTGCCGGCGATGACGGGTTCGTTGGGAAGGCCCGACAACCCATACCACTTCGGCGCCATTTCCGCCGTATGGCACTTGAGGCAGGTCGTCTGAGCGACGGCTTTTTTATACCCGTCGCTGAAAGGGTGGTTTTCGCCCGGTCCGTGACAGTTTTCACATTGAACCGGTGCGAAAGCGGTCCCAAGTCGCGAGATCGAGCGCCGGATCGGGCTCGGGGCGGGATCCTCGCGAGTGAATTTTACCTCGGTTTTCAGGCTCGATGCGCCGTGCACGCTCGAAAGCCAAGAGGCCAGATCTTCGATCGAGTACGGCTTTTCCGTCGAGTCGGGTTCTCGTAAAGTGGCGATTTGATCCAGCTCCGAGTATCCCTGCGGATCGGCGAGACCGACGGAATGACAGCCGAGACAGGCTTTGTTGCGGAGCTGCTGCTTCTTCAAAAGCGGCGCCAAAGCATTCGCGTGCGAAGTCTTCCGCCAGAAGTCGAATTGCTTCCAGTGGCATTCCGCGCATCGCGGGAATGTCTGATACTTCTTGCCCGCCGAATCCCGCAAACCCGCGGCGCTAAGTTCGGAAGGTTCGCTGTTGGTGGCCGCGACGGATGCTTTGAACTCATCCACGAGCTTCTTGATTTCTTCGCGGACGGGCGTTGATTTATCGGGCGCCTCGTAGCCGGCATCGAGGCCGACGAGGCGGTGGGCCTCGGGCTTCAGGAGCGGAAATATGCCGACATATTGATTCCGAAAAGACGATTGCACGATCCAGGTGGGACTCGCTCCGGCTACTTCGACCTTGAAAGGTTCCTGCAGAAACGTCTGGCTGTGGCCGCCGACGATGATGTCGATGCCGGAAACCTTTTTCGCAAGCGCCTGATCCGCATCAAACCCCTGATGGGTGACGGCGATCACGAAATCCGCTTTTTTACGGAGCCGGGGTATTTCCTTTCGGGCCGCTTCGACGGCGCTCGATGCCGAAAGTTCCTTGGGCCAGGTCAGCCGTTCGCCCACCAAACCGATGACGGCGATCTTGACGACTTTCCCGTCCGTGCCCGGGCGCTCCAAAATGACCGAGCCGTCGAGGAACGCCTTGCCGTTTTTGCGCCTCAGGTTGGCGGCGAGAAACTTCACTTTTGATTTTACAACGAGCTCCGTGAAAAACTGGACTCCAAGCGCAAAGTCCTTGTCGCCCGGAATGGAAACGTCCTGCGCCAATTTCTCATGAGCTTGAAGCACGTAGCGCGCTTGAACGGCCGACTGTTTTTCGAGCGGCCCCGGGATGAGGCCGGTTTTGAAAAGCAGATTGCCCGCATCGACTTGGATCAGCGCCTCCTTGCCGAGGGTCCCGAGCAGGCCGGCTTTGCGAACCATACCGCCGTATGGATTCTCGCGGCAGCCGCACGGCTCGAGTTCGGCGGCAACGTCGTTGCTGTAGATGAGCGTGACGGCCCGCGCGGAAACCGGGGCCGCTGATAAGTGGAGCGTGCAGAGAAGGCCGACGATCCAAGAGACGCGTGTCGAGGCGGCTGACGGAGTCAGCGGCAACTCGAGTAAAGCTGCGCGAGCAAGCATCGACTTATTTCAGTTTCGTGCGGATCTTTTTCGCTTCGGGGGACTTCGGAAACTTTTCCGCGAGCTCCTGATAAAATCCGCGGGCGTCTTCCTTCATTCCGAGCGCGTCGAAGGATTGCCCGATTCGGAGGAGCGCCGAGGCGAGGTGCTTGGAGCGCGTCCACTTTTCGGGGAATTTCGAGAAGTCGATGATCGCCTTCTTGAACTGCTTCGTTTCAAAGTAAGATTCGCCGCGCATCAGGGTCGCGTCCTCCGCGAACTTGCCTTTGGGGTTCTTTAGGTAACCACTGAGCGACTCAATGGCCTCTTCGTACTGCTTGCCGCCGTATTCGTTTCTGCCTTTTTCGAAAAGCTCCGTGGTATCCGGCGGCGGGACGGCGGCCGCCATTTTTTGAATCGCTTCGAGCATCGACGCCTGCGCTTTTTCGAGTTCCATGATGCGCGTTTCGAGTTTTCGGACTTCTTCCGTCCGCTCACGTCCGACCGCAGCGTCCTGCGCCTGTCCTTTGCGCTCGACGTCTTCGAGGCGGCCCGTGAGGCGCGTGATTTCGGTTTTGATTTCGTCGATCACGTGGCCCTGCGGCTGAACTTCCTGGATTTGAGCGACCTGTGGCTTGACGTCGTCATCATCGGCGCGAAGTTGGGAGCGCGTCTTCAAGCAGCTCGAGAGAATCAATGCGCTTGCGACGCAGAGCATTAGAGAAGCGTGTTTCGACATAGGTTTCATAAGGTCAGATTCTGTCACTTGAAGGGCCCGCCTTCAAGGTCCGGTCGGCGGGGCGGCCGGAACGGCGGGCGTTGGGGGATAGCCGGATCCCGCCGCCGGCGGGGTGGGGGGCGTGACGCCGGAATTCGGCTGTTGAAACGGCGACTGCGGCGACTGCTTTTTCAGATCGTCCTGGTAACGCTTGTCGTACTCGGCGGCCGGCGTGCCGGTCGGAGTGGGGTAGGCGTAAGGCTCCGGCATCTTCGGTTCTTCGGGCATGGGCGGCTCTCTTCGACTCGCGCCCCCTTTGACCGCGTCGAACTCCGCTTGCTCCGCGTATTTTCGCGCCTTCTCGAGGTATTCCAACGACCGTGAAAAATTCTTCAATCGATATTCGTTTTTGGCCTTGAGGTACCACTCCTGAGACTCGCGGTAGAGATCCGGGGACGAAGTATCGGCTTCGACCTCTTTGGCGGCTTTGATGGCGGCGGCGGTATCGGACATCTCCTGAACGGGACGGCGCGTGAGAATTGAGCAGCCGAGCACGGCAACCGCCGCGGTCGTCATGCCAAGCCAGACTCGAAGGCTGGACACCCGCTTAGCGGGCGGTGACGACGAAGTTCGCACGTCGATTCTTTGAGTGAGCGGAGTCGCTCCCGCCGCTGTCGAGCAGTCGCTCTTTTCCGTAACTGATCGTGGTCACGCGATCATCGGCGATGCCGATGCCGGTGAGGTACTTCTTCACCGCGGCTGCGCGCTTTTCGCCCAAGGCGATGTTGTATTGAATTCCGCCGCGAGTATCGCAGTGACCTTCGATTTGAATCCGCGCAGATTTTTTGTCTTTCAGGATTTGCGCGTTGCTCTTCAGTGTATCTTTCGCGGTCTCGTCTAGATTGAACGCATCGTAAGGAAAGTAAATGGTCTGAAGGCCCATCGCCTTGCCGGAATCGGAATCACCGAGCGTGTTGTCATCCGCGGCGGCGCCCGTGTTATCGATGACCGACGAGTCATCTGATTTCTGCGCGCTTTTACAGCCGGCTGCGCCCAAGGAAACCGTGATCGCCACGGCGGTCAGCAACGTGAACAGAGAAACGCGACGGATCATGAACAGGCCTCCTGATTTGGTAAAGGGTACGTCTTCGACGATAGTCAACCATTCCGATCTTGAAAAGGTTTTTCCGTCTAAATACACGCTCTCTCAGGGTTAACGCTTCTCGTCGTGTTTAAAATCATGGATGGATTGGCTGGCGCGGTCGGCGGCGCGCGCCGGTCGTTTGGATCCGCGAATTCCTGATATCATTAATTTTTTCGAACACTTAAGGAGGGAAACCGAAGATCCTGTACAAAAAGTTCCGAGGACCGATCTTGAGTTACGTCGCGGAAATAGTTCGCGAACCTTCGCGCGCGGAGGAGATCGTTCAAGATGAGCGAACCAAGCGTAAATCGAATGTCTCAAAACGGGGGAAACCCATGGCTGATTTCTTCGCGCTCATCCGAAAAAAAGTTCTCTGACAGCCCGACTGTCACTTCGACTCCGGAGAATCCGATGACCGCGTCTGGCACCCTCCTTGCGATGAGCCCCGCATGGAGGTCGATTGTATGATCGATATGAATCGTGTGTTTTTGGTAGGTAGACTCGGCGTGGATCCCACGAAGCGGGAAACGAAGACGGGAATATCCGTGACTCAGTTCTCGCTCGCGACGTCCCGGCGAACCGTGAGTGACGACGGCGTCACCGGAGAGGAAACGCAGTGGCACCGCGTGGTGGCGTGGGGCAAGCAAGCCGACAGCTGCGCGGAATTCCTCAGCAAGGGCAGTCCCGTGTTGATCGAAGGCTGCGTGAAGTCCCGGAAGTACGACGCTAAAGATGGCACTCAGCGAACGTCGTACGAAATTCACGCCGACCGCGTGAATTTCCTGGGCCCGATGAAGAAGCGGATTCAAGCGGAAACCGCAGTAAGCGAATCGGAAACCGAAACCCGATCCGAGGGTGTGTCATCCGAGCCGATGTCGGCATCAGCCTAAGCAGCAATCAACAAACAAATGCGGTCGAGGCCTGATCAGCCGAAAAACCGGGGTAGCGATGGCCCCGGTGGGGTAAAAAGCAGGCAGACGTCGCTAGAACTTCGACGTCAGGGTCGCGTGCGAGGGCATGGATGCCCGGCAGCACTAGCCGGAAGCGTTCGGCCCTGGCGTCGAAGTTCTAGCGGCGTCTGACCAGATCCCCGACCATGATCGCGCGTGGTGCATAAGCCGGCGTCTCATCCACGGGCAAGATCTTGTCAATTCGCGCGATGGCGGCGTTCTGCTCGACGTGAATGACTTTTAAACTCGCGATCTTGAAATCGACGTCGGTCATAAGCTTCTGAGCCTCGAGGTCATACGTCGGCATCTTACGCATGACATCGACCGTGGAGCCGGGGGCCAGGCCATTGGCGGCGCCCATATTGATGTAAAAATCACGTACCGATACTTCGCCCGGATTTCCGAGATCGAGCGGTCGATAGACGCCGTATACAATGAAGTCAGCGGACTGCGCCGCGCGCGGTGCGAGCGTAAGGCCGGCTAACAGACCGAGACCAAAGCCGAAGATCATTCTCTTGGTTTTCGACACAAGTACACTCCCTGATTTCTTCCATGACTGCCTCCTTGCAGATGTTTTCGGTCCCCATAGGTCCGTAGGGACTCACTTACCTATCGGCAAAACCGGGGTAGGCTTGAATTTGCCTAAGCGTTCAACTGAAGAGGGTCATTTGCCGATGAGAGACAGTCAGGGGTTACAAAGTGATCGACCACGCGTCCGACATCGAGCAGAACTTCGTAGCAGTCAACATCCTGTCGTTCCGCAACACGACTCGGGATATCCACTTCGATGTGTACCTGAAGCTTTCCGAGGACAATCTCGCACATGTCTTCTCGCGCTCGACCGGACTGGATTACAAGCGATTGGCTCAATATATTCAAAAGGGCGTCAGGGAACTGTTCATTCGGCGGGACGATCAAGCCGCCTTCGATGAGTTTGTAAAGCGAACGGCGGAATCGATATTCATCGATCCCGACACTTCCCAAGAAAAGAAGATCGCGATGCTCCTGAATATGACGGAGCAGAACATGGCGGAGCTTTTCGCGCAGTTCAATATTTCCGAAGAAACGGCCGCATCTTCGCAAAAGGTCGTCAAAAATTACGTTCATCTCATGACGGATAATCCGAAGAGCCTGGCCATCATGCTGAAGCTCGTTTCACACGGCGATTACCTTTATTACCATTCGATCGCGGTCGCAATTTTCAGCATGTTCATCGCGAAAGCCTCCGGGCAGTTCAACAGCCGGATGCTCGAGATCGTAGGATTGGGCGGTTTCGTGCATGATATCGGCAGCACGCAGCTGCCGAAGGAAATCGTATGCAGTCCGACGGATCTCGACCAGGAACAGTGGGCTGAGATGAAGGGCCACGCGAAGCTCGGTCTCTCGATGATCGAGGGAACCCCTAATATTCCCGATGAAGTGCGCTATATCGTGTATCAACATCACGAAGAGCCGGGCGGAAAAGGCTATCCGAACGGTCTGCACGGCCCGGTGATTTATTATCCTGCGAAGATCGTCGCCCTCGCCGACGCGTTCAGTGCGCTCATCAGCCGGCGTCCGTTTCGTCCCGCGTTCACGGTCGAGCAGGCGATTCAAATACTTCAAAACTGCCCGGGTAAATATGATCGGGAGCTCGTAAAAATGCTCTCGACGGTGTTCCTGCCGAAGCTCGGTCCCAAGGCCGATGACGGCGAAATGAAATCTGCCTGAGGTTACGGACGTCTCGGTCTCGGAGAAGGCGAAGGTGAGGGCGCCGGAGAAGGCGAAGGCTCCGGAGAAGGGGTAGGTGAGGGCGTTGGGTTATTCGCCTGCGGAGTGCAGCGAAACCCGTAAACCCAAGCTGAGCCGTCGCAGCGCTTCCGGCTCACGCTTTGGTCGTCAGGTACCCAGCCCAGCCCATGTTCCTTTTTACAAATCTCCGTCATGAGGACGTAACTATCGCCGCGTCCTAGTCTTACGGAACCGGGCTTCGAAAATTTCGCGACTTGATCAGCTCGGCAGAATTCCAAAAGCCCCATGTGCCGATAGACCAACTCATGTTCGACGCTTTTTTGCTCGCCGCATGCACTGCCGAGCGCGCCCATCGCCAAGATGGCGGCGATGGCGAGGAGCCCTGCCAGGTGTTGTTTAATGAAGTCGCGCATCGATCAAAGTTCCCTTCGCTTACAAAAGCAGTAAGCAAATTTTGTGGAAGCGAGGGTGTTGTATAGTTCCTGATCTAAAAGGTCAACAACACAGTCAATGAAAGATTCAGCTGATTACTTCATTTATATCAACTACTTAACTTCCTGATAACGGCGCTTCACGTCTTTATTGATGCGATAGTACTTCATTTTATTGAGGATGATCTCATTCGCCCGGAAGTTCAGGAGCCAGGGCTGCGAGAGGGTGTAGGCGGTTGAATAGAAGCCGAGCGCCCAGGGGACTTCTTCCTGAAGAATGTCGTCCATCCGTTTGATCAAAACCGCCCGTGCCGGACCGGATTCCATGATCGAGGTCTTCTCGTAGAGCGAGTTCATTTCAGGATTGTTGAAGTTCGACTCGTTCGGACCGGGCGCGGCGTTCTTGCCATAAACAAGCTGATAGACGTTCTCGCCGTCTGGATAGTCCATCGACCAACCCCCGTAAGAGACTTGAAGGTTGCCCTGCTTGGCCTTTTCCAAATAGGCTGGAAAGGTGTTGTAGATGGGATTGATTTTGATGCCGATCGCGCCCCACTGAGAGCTGAAGAATTCACCCATCTGGCGGTTCACGCTATCCGCACCCCGCATGTCGAAGTTGATCACGGGGAGTCCGCGGCCCTCCGGATATCCCGACTTTTTCAGAAGCTCCTTGGCGAGCGTGAGATTGAAGTCGTACTTCAGCTTCGGATTCGCCGGGCGATCCGGAATTCCCGGCGGGAGCGCGGTCGTTTGTTTGCGGCCGCGACCGTTGGTGAAGATCTCGATCCACTTCTCACGATCAATCGCGGATGACATCGCCTGGCGCAAGTACTTGTTTCCGCCGACGAGCTTATCTTTGCCGTTGAACGAGATGTAGAAGAACGTGACTCCGGCTTCGATGCTGAGACGAATCCCTTTGGAAGCGAGTTCGGGCGAGAGGTTGACCTGATTTTGAATGGCGGTTGAAAAATTATCTTTCGGGATCGTCATCTCATCGAGTTCGCCCTTGAGGAAGTTGAGCCACTGCGGCTGCTGTTCCTTGATGACTGAAAACGCAAGCTTATCGATGAATGGCAATGGCTTGCCGGCGTCCGCGAGCAGGCCTTGCTTGCGCGCTTCCATGGAGCCTTCGGTCGGGTAAAATTCCGAATGATAGTTCGGATTTTTTTCCAGGATAATGCGCTGTCCGCGGCTCCACTCTTTAAGAACGTATGGGCCGGTGCCCACGGGCTTATCAATCAAATTGCCGTTCTCGTCGCCGTAGGCGGCGATCGCTTCGGGCGCCACGGGGGAAGTGAATCCCATCGCCAGAGTGTAAAGGAGCTGCGGGTAAGGTTTGATGAGCTTGATCTGTAGCGTGTAGTCGTCGATCGCTTTTAGTCCTTCGATATCTTCGGCGAAGACTTTGGCGATGTCGCCCTTGGCGGTCTTCAAAAGTTTATCATGGAAGTCGTTGATGCCTTTGACTTTGGCATCGAAGATCCACCAGCCCTGCGATTCGATTGCAGGGAGCGCGAGGCGCTTGAACGCATAGACGAAGTCGCTCGCCTTGAGTTCGCGTCCTTTGCCGGAGGTTTCCTTGAAGCATGGATTATCCGCGAACTTGATGCCGCGTTTGAGCGGGATCGTGAGGGTAAGGCGATCCTTGGAAAACTTCGGCAAATCGGCCGCGAGGAGCGGAATGATTTTGTACGTGTCGCTCAAATATGCGTACTGGTAGAGCGTTTCGTAGATGTTTGGCATCATGTCGAGCGATATCGTGTCGTAGGCATTGGCCGGATCGAGGGTTTTCGCATCGTCGCGGAAGCTTTTGTAAAAGACCGTCCGGTCGCCTTCTTCTTGCTTCTGCCCTTTGTTGCAGCTCGTGGCGGAGGTCGCCGTGATCAGCGCGACGATGAAAGTGATCAGACTGAGTTTCTTGATCGAAGACATTGCGGTGTTCCCCCGGGACGTTGATTGGCTTCAACGTAACTGAGCGATTATTAGGGGTAAAGACCTAAAGGGGATCAAAACTGCCGAACGGTGAACGGATTAAAGACGGACATTCGGATAGTAAATGTAACGCTAGAGTTTGGTCCGCACGAGCTGATCGGCTTTGGCCGCGACCGAGGCAAGTCCCGCTGGCTTGGTGCCGCCGGCTTGCGCCAAATCGGGTTTACCGCCGCCTTTGCCGTCGATGAGCGGCGCGAGATCCTTGAGCAGATCATTGGCCAGCAGAGTCTTAGGCGCCTGGGGACCGACCGCGACGATCAATGAGGCCTTCTCCGACTCCGGGTCCTTCATGCCGAGGACCACCACGGAATTCGGGGCCTTTTGCTTGATGCGTTCGCAAAGATCTCGGAGCCGCTTCATGCCGTCCGGGGCGGGCTCGCAGATCATGAAGACCAATCGCGTGCCTTTCACGTCTTTGGCCTGCGCGAGCATTTCGTCGACTTCGCCCGCTGCGGATTTCGCCTGCAGCTGTTCGATCGTTCGCTTCAGTTCCCGTTCGTGGGCGCTGGATTTTTCCAGGCGGACCGGAATTTCGTCGACGCTCGTCAGCTTGAGCGTATCGCGTACGGACTTCAGTGCGTCGTCGCGCGAGCGCAGAAGTTCGAAAGCGCCCTTCGAAGTATAAGCGATGATCCGGCGCACACCCGCCGCGATGCCGCCCTCGCTCACGATCTTGAACAGGTGAATGTCGCTCGCGCGGTCCACATGCGTTCCACCGCAAAGTTCGGTCGAAAAGTTTCCGACCGAAACCACGCGGACCCGATCGCCGTACTTCTCGCCGAAAAACGCGATAGCGCCCGAAGCGGTCGCCTGCTCCTTGCCCATCTCCTGTTTCTGCACGCCGTGATCGGACCAGATTTTTTCGTTGATCATGTCCTCGACTTTTTTGATTTCTGCCTCGGTGAGCGGACTGAAGTGAGTGAAATCAAAACGAAGCAGGTCCGCCGCAACCAGCGAACCGGCCTGTTTGACGTGTTTCCCGAGGAGTTCGCGAAGCGCCCAGTGCAGCAGATGCGTCGCCGTATGATTGCGCGCGATCAATGCGCGGACTTCGACGTCGGTCTGCTGTTTGTAGCTCCCGCCGACTCGAATCGTTCCGCTCATGGGCTTGAGATGGGCGATCGTGAGGCCGTCGACCGGCTTTTGCACGTCAACCACGTGCGCTTCGAACTCTTCGCCTGAGATGCGGCCGCGATCGCCGACCTGGCCGCCGCTCTCCCCGTAAAACGGAGTTTCGGAAAAGATCACCTGAATCACGGCGTCCGGTCCGGCTGCGAAGAGATCCGCCTGCGCGAGTCCGGCTTCATTCGGGACCAGAATCGCGAGGCACTTGCCGACGGCGTTCGCATGGTCATAACCGACGAACTTCGGCATGGCGTCCTTGGCCTTCAAATCCGTCGCGACTTTAAGGTAAATCTCGTCGAGCGATTCCTGCCCTGAGCCCTTCCAGCTCTTCCGACTTTCCGATCGCTGGCGCTCCATGTTTTTTTCGAATCCGGCTTCGTCAAGGTTCAGTTCCTGCTCAGTCAGAATCACGCGCGTGAGATCGAGCGGAAACCCAAACGTGTCGTAGAGCTTGAACGCGAGATCGCCCGAGAGCGTTCCGCCCTTCTTGAGCTTCGCGGTTTCCGCGTCCAGCAATGCCAGGCCGTTTTCGAGCGTACGAAAAAACTGTTCTTCCTCAGCGAGCACCGCGCGTTCGATAAAGGCGCGCTTTTCGACGAGTTCGGGATAGGCGTCCTTCATCTGATCGATCACGAAGCCCGCCGTCTTGTTCATGAACGGGCCGGTAAAGCCGAGTTTCTTGCCGTGGCGAACCGCTCGGCGAATAATACGACGGAGTACGTAGCCGCGGCCTTCGTTCGACGGCATGACGCCGTCGCCGATGAGAAACGCCGCCGAACGCGAGTGGTCGGCGATCACGCGAAAACTCGCGGCCTCCGGTGACGACTGATCGTATTTGCGCTTGGCGAGTTCGCTGGTCCTTGAAATAACGAGCTGAAAACCGTCTGTGTCGTAGATCGTGTCGACTTCCTGCAAGATGAGCGCGATTCGCTCGAGGCCCATCCCGGTGTCGACGCTCGGCTTCGGTAGTGGCGTGAGTTTCCCGTCGCTCGCGCGATTGAACTGCATGAAGACCAGATTCCAGAACTCCATGTAGCGGTCGCAGTCGCATCCCATCTTGCAAGTTGGCTTGCCGCAGCCGTATTTTTCGCCGCGATCGAGAAATATTTCCGAGCACGGACCGCAGGGACCGGTGTCGCCCATGGACCAGAAGTTATCTTTCTCTCCGAAACGCGAAATCCGGTCCTTGGCCACGCCTTCTTGGGTGTGCCAGATGTCCGCCGCTTCATCGTCTTTTTCATAGACGGAAACGTAGAGCCGGTCTTTAGGTAGATTTAACTCCTTCGTGATGAACTCCCAGGCGAACCGGATCGCGTCTTTTTTGAAGTAATCGCCGAACGAGAAGTTCCCGAGCATTTCGAAGAACGTCGCATGACGCGCGGTGAAGCCGACGTTTTCGAGATCGTTGTGTTTGCCGCCGGCGCGCACGCATTTCTGGGAGGTCGTCGCGCGCTTGTACGGACGCGGATCTTTGCCGAGAAATACATCCTTGAACTGAACCATGCCGGCATTGGTGAAGAGGAGGGTCGGGTCGTTCGTTGGGACGAGCGAGGAACTCGAAACGATCGTGTGACCGTTTTTCTCGAAAAATTTCAGGAAGCGCGTGCGGATCTCTGCGGTTTTCATACCGTTTATGGATATCCGCTGTCGCCCCTGCGACGCAAATCAAAGTGGGAGTTGCGCGCCGCGAAGATCTACTCGCATCAGCCGTGGCTCGTGTGCGCGGTTATAAAGTATCTCTGATCTTCTCGTAGGCGGACGTCACTGAACGCGCCCTCCGGCACCCTTCTTATTTCTTCAACCTATCGTCCGTTGCTTTCGCTCGCCAAGGTAGGCAACGCGCCGCATTGAAAACTGTTGACCGATTTGGTTCATCAGGCTAGCTCCGGGCATGGCTCATAACCTCTCCCTGACTGTATTGTTTTCATTAGCTATTTCGTCCACTGGGTTCGCGGTGGAGATCCGCCAAAACAAGCTTTTCGTCGATGGGGTCGCCCAACCGCAGCTCTACGGCGCGGAGTTGCAGTACTTCCGGCTCCGGGGCGGGCAGGGGAAAAACATCCCTCGCGAAAAAGTCATCGAACTTTGGGCGCGTGCGCTCGACCGCATGGTCGAAGCCCGCATGAACGCCGTCAGCTTCTACATCCCTTGGGACTTTCACGAATACGCCGAAGGACAATTCGATTTCACCGGTACGGCGGACGACGACGGGGACGGCCGAGCGGACTACCCGTCCCGCGATCTCGTCACGTTTTTTAAAATGATCGAAGAGCGCGGTATCCGGCACATCATGGCGCGCCCAGGACCTTACATCAACGCCGAGTGGGGCTTTCTCGGCTTCGGGGCCATTCCGCTTTGGTTTCACGAAAAATTTCCGGACAGCCACATGCGAAATCCGGAAGGTCTTCGCACCAAACTCTACGACTATCACAGCCCGGAACTTCTCGAATACTCGCGCCGCTGGTTCACCGAGCTTCATAAACAGATCCTTCATCGCTACATCGGTCCCGGGAAGCCCGTCGTGTTCTTGCAACTCGACAACGAAACGAACTTCATGTGGCAATCGATCTTCAATCACGATTACGGCGTCCGCGCCGTCGACCGTTACCAGGCGTTCCTCAAGGCTCGCTATCTCGACTTGAATGCGCTGAACGCCGAGCATCACCGCGCCTGGCGGAGCTGGGAAGAGATCCGTCCGGCGACGATTCCGGGCCTGAATCTCGGTGAAGATCAGGACTGGTATCGTTTTCAAGACGAGAGCATTCACTCCTATCTCCAGATCCTGCGCGGCTACTGGGAGAACATCGGCGTCACGGAACCCACCGTGCTTTTCACGCTAGCCGAAAGTTACAATGCGCTTGGCAACGGTCTCTTGCCCAACCTCCGCTACCGGAACGACGCCGGAAAAACCGGCATGATGACGGTCAACCTTTATCCGAAAACTTACGAGACTCCGAGCAAACCGCTCCTGAATCTCCCGTTCAAATCGGATCACGATGTGATCTCGGCTGACGAAGCCTCCGATCATTATCTGGGCAGTCGGCAGGAATGGCTCCTCGGGCCTGAAATACAGGGCGGTTGGTGGCGGGGGATCGACGTCTCGGCAGCGTCTCGCCAGCAAACCTATCTGACGACGATCGGCCATGGGCTCAAGGCACTTTTTATTTACTACTTCACCGAAGGCGATAACTGGCAGACCGGCTGGTCCAAGGAGCAAGTCGCTCCGCTGTTTGCAATTCACCGCGCGCTGCCCGAATACGCGGCGCTTGCGCAAGGCGAACTCCCTCCGAAGTTTTGGAAGGAACTTCAAGTCCAGGTCGACCGAAACATCCTGATCGGCATCGACGCGTGGCGAACGATGACCGAAGATGAACGTGCCGCGGAAACGCTCTTCTTCGATGCGCCGCTCGACGCCGAAGCGCGTCCCCGTGATCAATACACGCTGGTCAAGGAGATCGGCGCGAAGCTTATGCCGCATGCGGAATTTCTGGCGGACGCCGTGGAAGTCAGTGATCCAGTCACGATCATCAAAGATAACGAAGATCACGTACCGTCCGGCACCCCCGGTATCGACGCGCTCTATATGAACGCCGAATGGAGTGGTGGGCTTGTGGGTTACTTGCTTCAAGCAGGCATCAATCCGCGCATTTTCCATTGGGGCATGGGCGATTTGGCGCGGCTCTCGGAGAGTCGAGTTATTTTACGGCAGGACGCGGGCGCGAGTCGCCCGGATGCGGCTCCGTATTTCCGCAAGTTCATCGAAGGCGGCGGCACGGTCATCAACTTCCTCGGTGATTCGCTCGCGCGCAATTTAGGCTTCGGTCGTTCCGCGCTCGCGCAGGCGGAAAGTCGGGCGGTTCAAGCGTCTTCCTCCATTTCCACGGGGAAATTTGACGTCGCGGCGAAGCCGTTGTTTTCGTATCAGTTACCGGTCGGCGACGGCTGCGAGGCGGTTCTCGTGAACGGCGCACGCGTCATCGGCTATCGTTGCCGAATGGGCAAAGGCGAGTTCGTTCAGCTAGGCGGACTCTTTTACGATGCATTCAACTCCGACTACTACGCGGACCTGGTCGATGTGGCGGCCCGTCGGGATTTTCTCCAGACGTTGCTCGGCACGGTTCGACCGCAAGTCAGCATCGTCGGCGGAGCCGACCGGCTGGTCGCGTTTGCCCGACGCGCGGCGGACGGCGAGGGTCTATGGATTACTGTGAAAAACGGACGCCGTACGACCGTTCGTGCTTCGCTACGAATCGAACGCGATTTAGTGCGCCAGGCGATCGGCCGCGGGAACCGAACCAAAGTGAGAGCCCTATTGGCCGGCACGGTCCAGTTAATCCCGGCCCCGGCACTCAGCGGGCGGGGATTCGAAATTCACCTGCCGCCGAACGGTTCGGACGTTTACTTCGTGAAGGCAAAAGGCCGGAACTAAGTGCGAGCTGGGGGAGGCGTACTTTTTTTTGCATTCCTTTCGGCCGCGGCGCTTGACGCGTCCGCGGCGTCGTATCGCGATTATTTCCGCGATACGGTCACGAGCTTGGAATGCATGCGAAAAGGCGTGCGGCTGATTCCGGATCTGGCGCACGTCCGCCCGACCACGACTATCCTCGAGCCTTGTCCGTTGACCGTCGGGCCTCAAGCCACGTCTCCGACAAACATCGCACTGGATCTATTGGTCCAGAGGGAAGCGCTGGAACACGCGGAGTTTTACCAGGCGGCGCGGAAAAACATCGCACAAACGTTGCGAACCTTGTCCGCGCTGCCGCGGCACCCTGCGAGCGGGATGTTTCATAATCGTTACACCCCCGGTAACGGCGCCTCGCCGCCGCGGATCGCTGACGCCTACTTGTCATCGGTCGACAATCTCCATCTCGCCTATGCGCTCTGGGTGCTGGCCGCCACCGGGCCTTCGGAAAATCGCGCACTCGCCGCCCGGATATTTTCGTCGATGCAGTTTGAGATCTTCTATGACCGGAGTGACGGTCTGTTCATCGGCGGCATTCAGATTCAAGGCGGGCGCGAGAAGCCGGACACCTGGAAGTACCGCTACTACGGCTCCGAAGCGCGGTCGCTTTACAGTTTGAGCCATGCCCTCGGTTTGATTCGTGACCCGGAGTTCATCACGAAGGCGCTGCTATCGATGGACGCGGATGTTTACGTCTGGCGGGGCCGACCGCTCCTTGGCCTCTGGGACGGCGGCGCGTTTCAGCTTTTGCTTCCTCGCCTGCTGATTTCGGAAGATCGTTATTCGGGTCGCATGGCCGTGATGTTCACGACGTACGCCGACTTCCTTTTGGCCGAAGGGCATCGCCGCGGCCTCCCGGTCCCCGCCGCCCATTCCGCCTGCCTTATCGGTCCGTCGGAATATCTCGGTAAAGCGGGAAACCTTTCATTGGTTGCGTCGCAGAACGCCGACGTCCGGGATTCCGCAATGCGTGGAAACTGGGAAAAAGTTTACACTCCTTATGCAGCAATGATGGCCGCGCCGCTCGCTCCCGCGCCCTATGCAGTGGCATTGGCGCGTGCGGAGCATCTGAATGACGGCCGCAATCCGCTCTATCGACCCGGCGTGGGTTGGATGGACGGCATGCATGTGCAAGGCCCAAGATCCGGAGCCGTGGTCCCGGCACTCCTTTCGCTCGATCAGGCGATGATCGCATTGGCCGCCGCGCAGACTTTTTCAAGGGACGGGATGACGGTGGGAGCGCGCGCGCTTCATCAAAACCCGGCCACGCGCGAGCGGTTGAAGACTTTTTACATCCAAGTCGATCGAATGCTTGAACGCTCTCCACGTTGAATTTTTATCTCCGTAGAGTAAAATAAAAAAAAGACCGACTCCGTTTCCGGAGTCGGTCTGATCTTTTCCGTGACTACCGGAATTACTTCTTAGCGGTAGCGCCTTTGCTGACCGGAGCCGCCATCGGAGCGGACATTGGCCTGCCGGCCGCCATCGCGCCCGCGGGCATCTTGTCCATTTTATCGGCCACCATCTTGTCCGCAGGCATCTTCATGCCGGAAGCCATCGCCGCCGTGTGTGCTTCGGCCGCCGCCTGCGCCGCAGTCGGAGCCGGTGCCACACCGATGCCCGACATCTTAAGAACTTCCGCGCGGATCACGGGGATCAGCTTCGGATTCTCTTTGAGGTATTGCTTGGCTTGTTCGCGGCCTTGGCCGATTCGCTCGTCCTTATACGCGTACCAGGTGCCGCTTTTTTCGATGATGTTCATGTTCGACGCGATGTCGAGCAGATCACCTTCCATCGAGATGCCCTGGCCGTAGAGGATGTCGAATTCAACTTCCTTGAACGGCGGCGCCATCTTGTTCTTCACGACTTTCACGCGTGTGCGATTGCCGATGACATTGTCGCCATCTTTAATCGCTTGAATGCGGCGAATGTCCAAACGAACCGACGAGTAGAACTTCAGAGCATTGCCGCCCGTGGTCGTCTCGGGGTTGCCGAACATCACGCCGATTTTCATGCGGATCTGGTTGATGAAGATGACGAGCGTCTTGGAGCGGTTGATCGAACCCGTGAGCTTGCGGAGCGCCTGGCTCATGAGACGGGCTTGCAGGCCCATGTGCGAATCACCCATCTCGCCTTCGATTTCAGCGCGTGGCACGAGGGCCGCGACCGAGTCGACGACGAGAATGTCCACGCCGCCCGAACGAACGAGCATATCGGCGATTTCGAGCGCCTGCTCACCGGTGTCCGGCTGCGAGATCAGAAGATCGTCGGTGCGGACGCCGAGCTTGCGGGCGTAGTTGACGTCAAGTGCGTGCTCGGCGTCGACGAAGGCGGCGATCCCGCCCTGCTTTTGGGCTTCGGCGATCGCATGCAGCGTTAGGGTCGTTTTACCGGAGGCTTCCGGCCCATAAATTTCGCAGATCCGTCCACGAGGGAGGCCGCCGATACCGAGTGCGATATCGAGGCCGAGAGAACCGGTTGGAACGGCCGGGACTTCGACCGCCACAAGCTGGTCTTTTTCACCCAGTCGCATGATCGAACCCTTGCCGAACTGTTTTTCGATGGCCTGCACGGCCATCTCGATCGCTTTTGCTTTATTTGAGGCCGGAACTGCTTCAAGTCTGTCTGTCTTTTCCATAAATCTCCTTCAAGTCCCCCGACTAGAGCAACCAACGTACCACGCATAGTGTACCAAGCAAGGTTGCTGCCGCGCGCCATTCCCGGAGATTGTCGGTCTGGTTTTAAGAAAGTTAAGCTGTGAAAAGTGCGGCTGCTCGAAGCGCGGTCGAAGCCGCGAGGATCTGCCGCTGGAGCCGAACTCGGGGAGAACTGCGCTGCTTCTTCAGAAGATGAATCGTTAAGACCTGAATCCGTCGCGGATTGCGAATCGCAAGCCCGATCATCACGATTCCTTCCTGCGAAGGATTTTCCGGTGACGGTCCGAGGTGTCCGGTAATGGAGACCGCGAGATTCGCTTCAGGAGTCATTGTCAAAACGGCCAAAGACATCGCTTTCGCGATCTCCGGGCTCGCGGCTCCATACTTCCGGATTTTGGCGGCCGGGATTCCGAGCCATTTGGATTTGGTGTCGTCCCGGTAAACGACGGCGGATCCGCAGAGCCGATCCGAAATTCCCGGAATGCGCGCAAGCGTCGCGGCCGCCAGTCCCGCCGTGCAGGATTCAGCGAAGACGATTTTAAGCTTCTTCGCCTGGAGAGCGGTCGCGAGGCGCTTCGCTTCGCGACTCAGATTTGAGTGGAGGCTCAAACCGAAACTCCCGCCGCCCGAAGGGCCCACATGATGAAGACGGTCGAGGCGAGCGCGAGAAATCCCGCAGCCGCGTCGTCCGCCATAACGCCAAACCCGTCCCAAAATCCGGAACCGGATTCCTGACGATGCGACCAGCGGTCGACCTGACGGATGGGCGGTGGTTTCACGATGTCAAAAATGCGGAACATGACGAACGCGACAAGCATTCCGACGGGCGAAATGCCGACGGTCCAAGCCGTGATTCCGTAACCTAGTACTTCGTCGATGACGATGTTCTGATTGTCCCGGGATCCCATCGTGCGATCGATCACGCGCGAGGCCCAAACTCCGGCAAAAAAGATCGCGAGCCAAAAGCCGACGCGAAGTCGCCAGTCCCAGTTCCAGGTGCCGTAGTGAAGGGCGACGCCAACGAGCGTTCCCATGCTTCCCGGCGCAAACGGCGCTAGGCCCGCGCCACCGGCAGTCCCCAGCGCGATCGCGACGAACTCACGCGGGCCTTTAATGCGGTCCCAATGCATGACCCGGCGGCCTTCGCCCAAGGCGGTCATGACGAGGGTCCCCAAAGCTTGGAGATCTCGACCGGAGGTTGCGAGGGTCGGCCTTTTTCATTCACCATCACGGCGCGGACGCGCGCCTTAAATACGTCCGTTTTGCTGCCGCTTTCCACGGCGCGAACCACTTGATCGAGTGTGAACCAAGTTCGGCCATGTTCGACGAAGGTGGTTTCAACTTCCAAACTCTGCCCCATGTATGTCGGTTTGAGATAATGCGCGTGGATTTCCGCGATCACCGGCCAGCGTTGCCATTCGTCCAATTTGCGAAGCGAGATCCCTTCCTGCTCGAGCAGCTTCCAACGTGCGTGCTCGAGGTAGTTGAGATAATTGGCGTGATTGACGTGCTTGTAGCTGTCGAGCTCGTATCCGCGAACCTCCAAGGCACAGGTGTATTTTCTGGGTAGCTGAGTCATGGGGCCTCTTGTTCGTAACCCAACACTCGTCTAAGGTCGAGGCGATGTCTAAGGTGACGGCGGAGACTCTCCGTAAAAAATACGATTTTCGCTGGGAGGTCCTCGACATCATCATCAATGGCCGGTCGTCGATCGATTCGAGTCAGGGTTTTCAAATTTCGACGCTCGAGGACGCGAACCGATTCGTCACGAGCTACGGCTACGATCTCGAGAACCCGATTGAACGCGCCCAGGCGTTCGGGAATTTCCACGAGTCCCTCAACTTCATTAGGCGGTATTTTTTACATCCTGAAAACTTCGACGGCCTCAAGATCGAAGTGCCGCGCAAGATCCTCGAACTCACGGATGTGCGCGAATTGTTTCTGCTCGCGAGTTCGAGCAATCCGGGTCAGGGCACGGACCGCTCAGGGCTGCTGCTTCGCAACTGGGCTTGCAGCGTCCTGAAAGTCATGCACACGGTCGCGCATATGGATCAGGATCTTCGCGCGGGATACTTCGGCGATGTGCAACAGCAGATCTTCGATCGCTACTACAAAGCGGTTCATCGCGATGAGGACGGCAAACTTTACCTCGGCGGATCGGAGTCGGATCCGCTGCGCGTGGACCTGGTCGCGTTCGAAACGAAACCCAAAAAGGGCCGCGATTCGACGCTGCTCAAGCTCCTGCACAAGCCGGAAAACGTCGCGGAGGATATATTCGACCGGGTCGGAATCCGCTTCGTCACTCATTCCCGCTTTGATGCCGTACGAGTCGTGAAATTTCTCAAAGACACGATGATCTTGATGCCGCCCAACATCAAGCCGTCCCGCTCCCGCAATACGCTGGTCGACCTCGAGCGTTTTCGGGCCCGCCTCGGGGAGCTGTCCACGCAGGAAATCGATGAGATCGAGTTCGTACGGACTTTGGAAGACTCGATCCATCATGTGCAACTCGTGCAGGACAACCCGCACTCGAGCTCATTCTACCGCGCGATTCAATTCACGGCCCGGCAGCTGATCAAAATGCGGAATCCGATCTTCGACGATCTGAAGGAACTCAAATCCGTTTTGAAAGCGAAGTCCGCCGAGCCGGGCATCGCCGCCGCATCATCGATCGCCGATCGCATCGATCTGAAATATCTGCAGCGCGAAGTGCGCTTCTTTTATCCGTACGAAGTGCAGATCCTCGACATCAAGAGTTCCGAGGAAAACGAAAAGGGCCGCAGCGCGCATAGCGAATACAAACGTGCGCAAGTGCAGACGGCGCTTCGCCGCGTGATGGGGCCGCTGGCGGATGTCGGCAAGGCCTGATCCATCGGTCAGAAATGCGCCCCCGGGCGCGGTCGACGTTGTACTCATCGGGACGGGCGTCGCCCCGCTCGTCGCGGCCAAGGGTTTGCTCGAAGCCGGGAAAAGCGTGCTCCTGCTCAATCCGGACTTCGATTATTTTCGTGAGCAATCGGAGCTGCCGCTTCACCCGTTTCCGGGGGGCGATGCCCCGAACGGTCTTAAGCGCTGGCTTCGGAGCGATCACGAACAGGCGCTAGAGGCGCTTCGACCGGAGTTTCCCGGCGCAGTCGAATTTTGGTCATCTCAGATTCAAAAGACCGGGGCGTCGTCCGGCTACCGCGACCGCCATGCACCCCACGTCCGCCAGCGCAGTCGGCTGATGATTTCGCCGCGTGTGTCGTCCGGCAAGCGTGATCCGGATCTGGAAGCCTGCTTCATCGAGGCTTCCGATGCGGGTATGGTGCCGCAGCTTCTCGAAGGCATTCAGGCTTGGAGTAAGTTCCCCGGTTTCTCCGCGCGCGGCGGGACGGCTCGGGTCGGTGCGGAATATCGAGGACTTTGGATGCCGCGCGGTTGTGACTTTGACGTCGCTCGTTATCGCAACGGAATTCAGGAGTTCGTCCGTGAGCGCGCCGGCGAATCATCCATCTTCTGCGCGGTTTCGAACATCGAGCTTTTTGATGAGGGTATTCGCTATCACAGTCCGTCCGGTGTCCGCACGACTCGCGTAAATGAGGGCGTACTGGCCTACTGGACACCGCGCCTCACCCCTTGGATCGAACAATGGATCGGTAAAACCGGAACCTCGCGCATGCCGCGTCCCGAGGGCGTCCGCCTTTACGAAGAGTGGTCGCTCGTTTCGAAAGAAGAGCTGGATCCGGAAATCCAGGGCGTGTTCGAGGGCATGACGGTTTGGGCGGAATGCGAAGGCGTGCCGGAAGCGCCTCATCGACTGGCGGTGCTTCGGCCGGGCGAGGTTCGGCGCATGGGCGATACCAGCGAGGATTGGGTAGGGGCGGAATCGTTTCAGGCGGTGAACCGCCTATGTCGGGAGTTTCTCCTTTGGGAAAAGTTCACGATTCGCGCTATGCGACCCCGGATGATTCTTGAATGGAAGGAAGCGCGGCCGTTCCGACTCGACGCGGGCGGCCGCTTTGCGGCTTGGGTCGTTTGTCCCGCCGACGGTCCGCTCTCGGATGTCGTTTATTCCGCCCGCGAAAGTGTCGCGCTCTGCACGGGAACGGGACCGTGAGCTACTCCGTTCGCGATACGAAGTTTGACGTCGTCATCGCGAGCGGCCCCCGCGTCGATCCGTGGCCTTCGATCGGAGGACGAACGCTCGCGACGCTTTGCACGGAGGCTGGTTTGTCGGTGGCCTCACTCGGCGCGGACTCGCTTCGGGCGCGTGGGGTCGTTCCGCTTTCCGGGACTGGAGGTCTCGTCATTGCCGAAGACGCGCAAAAACGACTGCACCGTTTTCAAGCTCGGGCCGTGGTTCGGTGGCGGGCACCGTCGCAGTTTCCTGATCCGTTCACCGGCTGGTTTTCTCCGGGACTGATTCCGCTCGATACGGCGAGGAAACTTCTCGAGCAGACCAATATCCGTTGGTCACCCAACGTCGTCATTCTAGGAACCGGCAACCGCGCGCTTCGCTTCGGCTCCGATCTTTTGGAGCGGTACGGTGCGGAAGTCATCTGCGTCGAGTCGTGGAACCAATGGGGCGCGAAACGCATCGCGGGCTGGGAAGTCGAGCGCCGTCGTTTTGAGATCGCCGGCGGTAAAATCGTCGAAGCGCGTCCGCTCAGTCTCGTCGCGAAGTCACCTTTGATCTGGGAACTCAGGCTCGAAGACTGGAAAGGTGTTCGCGTCCTCGAAACCGCGCGCGTGGTTTCGGCGGGGCCGTTTCGCGATCTTCCGGGAATGCGCGAACATCCGCCCGGCTCGCTTCTTTTTGAAATTGACCAGACGTCGCTCGGCGCTCGGCGTGATGACGTCGAAGGTTGGTCGCTTGAGGAAGAGCGGGCCCGCGGACTCGGCGTGCGGATCGTGAAAGCGCTAGCTCACGACATCGGCCCCGCCCGAGAACTCATTGAAACCGCGCTTCGCAGATCCAAAGGACGTCTTCGCCGGCTTTCGAAACATTTCGAGCAGCCCTTCACGCCAGTTTATCAGGGAAAACTCATCGGGCCCGCGGATTCCGCGTTCATCAAAAGTTTTCAAGGCGCGCCCCAGCTTCTTCATCAAACGGCGCTCGTCGCGTCAGTCGAATGCTTCGAAGAGGTCGGATGCAATCTCTGCGAGCGGGCCTGCCCGGAGGGCGCGATTGATTTATCCCGCCGAGACAAGCCGATATTGACCGAAGACAAGTGCACCTCGTGCGGACTCTGCTTGCCGGCTTGTCCGAGCGGCGCGACTTTGATGGTCCGCGAAAAACCCGATCACTCCATCGCCACCCTCGTATTGCCCTGGCGCGGTGAACGGCCGTGGCGGGTCGGGGAACTCGCGCTATTGGTGAATCGGCGCGGCGAACATCTTGGAGCCTCGGGCCGGGTCAGCGCGATTCTCACCGAAAAAGAACTTCCGCGCCTGGCCACCGTGGCGACGGGTGAAGAAGTTCAGCTCGTACAAGTCGAAGTGCCGTCTCATCTCTCGGTCGATGCCCGTGGACTTCGACGGACCAAAGGCCCGGTCGGGGCGGATATGACGGCGCCTGCCGATCCCGCGTTCGCGCGCGCTTTTGAGAAGCAGGAACGCGAGGGATTGTCGGAGTGGGTCGAGGTGCAGCTCAACGGCGAAAAACGATTCTTGCGCGATGACGTCTCGGTCGGTATCGCGCTTTTTGAAGCGGGTCGCAGTCGCCGGGAAGATATTCTGCTTTGCGATGACGGTAGCTGCGGGCTCTGCGACGTCACGGTGGACGGGATCAAGAAACCGAGCTGTCTCACGCCGGTTCACAAAGGCATGTCGATACGGGTCGCGGCCTCCAAAACGTTTCGCGATACGCCGGATGCCGCGCTCTGCCCATGTCTCAAGATCGAGCGCGAAGCGGTCATCGAGCGAATGAATCAAGGCAAGCTGACTTCCGCCGAGTCCGTGATCGCCGCGACTCAGGCGAGCGGCGGCCGGTGCCTCGGGCAGATTTGTCATGATCCGCTTCGACGTCTGCTCGCCGAACGCGGTCTCGATGTTTCACAATGGATCGACTGGCGATTTCCTTGGGCGGAGTGGACGATCGGGGAGTAGCGTCGAGTGTACCCGTCGGCCTACGGACGGAGCTGGTGTCTAAAGAAGATGCCGTCATCGCCGAACTCGGAAGCGATGAACCGGGAAGTCGTGACGATGTCCGCGACGTGTTCCGTTTCCTTTCGAAAAGCGATCGCGGTCTCCGGCGTGTAGTTCGTGTAGTCAAAGCCCGCATGCCTTCCGACGAGGGCGTGAAGTTGGTAAAGGGTCGTGCCTTCCGGAATGCTCGTAAAATCATCGCGAACGTCATGGCCGTTAGGCGAAAACCGGATCCCGGGTACCGGCACGAAAAAGAGCTGCCGCGGAGAAACCACGTCCTTCAAGCACGCGCCTTGCGAGCTGTATTTCGCGAAATCATTCACTTCCAGTTCTTCCGGGTAGCCGCTCACTCGGCGAAACAGTTGATGCACCAGCTTCTGACCCATCTGTTCGCCGATCGGAACGATATTGGACAGGGGATGCCTGAAAAAATTGGCTCATCGGGTTTTGGAGTGGGTACTTTTGGATGATTTCAGAGCTCCGGCAGCATGCACGTGAGGATCTTTAGCCGGAGATACTCTTCGTCGCGTAGCCCGTAGGCGCGGCGCTGGATCA
>Ga0163144_10001029_pt1 | contig 66038 bp, 60 predicted proteins | sample OliLak19BULKMAT1_FD_123175 | JGI IMG/M metagenome (GOLD analysis project Ga0163144, IMG submission 123175) | Freshwater microbial mat bacterial communities from Lake Vanda, McMurdo Dry Valleys, Antarctica - Oligotrophic Lake LV.19.BULKMAT1 | ecosystem: Environmental > Aquatic > Freshwater >...
CGGCTGACGGCTGACGGCTGACGGCTGACGGCTGACGGCTGACGGCTGATGGCTAACGGCTAACGGCTGCCCGCTTACGGCCCCTACGGCCGGTTCACCGCCAGACTGTCCCTCCGCCGCTCCGGCCGCTCCTCCCAGATTTTCGCTTCCACGAACACCTTGAACAGCTCCGCATCGAGCTGCCCCTGTTTCACCTCGTCGCCGAGAATGTCCAGCGCGCGGGTGGCAGGGAGTGCCCGCTTGTACGGCCGGTCCTGGGCGGTGAGTGCGTCGAAGATGTCGGCGATGGTCATCATCCGGGTCTGCAGCGGGATGGCGTCGCCCCCGACCTTTCGGGGATACCCCACACCATTCAGCTTCTCGTGATGGCCGCGAGCGATATGCGGCACCTGAGCCAGCCCCGCCGTCCACGGAATCTTCCGCAGGAACTCGTAGGTGTGGGAGACATGGCTCTCGATTTCCAGCCGTTCCCGCTCATCCAGGCTTCCCTTCCGGATGCTCAGCAGTTGTACCTCCGGAGCAGTGAGGAACGGCTGCTCGACGCCATCGGGATTGGTGTAGTGGCGCGTGGCAAATTCACCGAGCAGCGCGAAGTCCCCTTCCGCCAGAACCGTTGGTTCATTGGCGGCCAGCACGACCTTGAGGAAACGATCGGCGGTCTCCAGCGACTCGCGGTGCGCCGCGTCCAGCTTCGCGAGGAACTCCGCGTAGCCCGCCCGCCCATGCGTGGCGAGAAAGTCGGCCCGGGCCTTCTCGAATTCCCACTCCGTACTGCGCCGGATGAAGGCATGCCGCTGGCGGACGATCACGAGGTCGCCCTCGTAGAGCTTCTTGGCCTTCACCAGCACCTGTTCCCGAACGCCAACTTTGCCGAAGTCATGCAGCAGCCCCGCGTAGCGCAGTTCGCGCAGGTGCTCCCGGGTAAAGCTGATGTCCCGGAACGGGCCATCCCGCAAGCCGTCGACCGCTTCCGCGAGTCCCACGGTGCGGGTGGCGACCCGTTCGGAGTGGCCCGAGGTGGTGGGATCGCGCTGCTCGATCGCATGAACTGAGGCCCGCACGAAGCCCTCGAACAGCCGCTCGATTGACTCATACAGCTGGCTGTTCTCCACCGAGACAGCGGCCTGACCGGCCAGGGCCTTCACGATTTTCACCGTGTGCGGGCTGTAGGCGACGATCTGGCGAGTCGCCTCCTCCGGTGTTGTCAGCCGCGCTGCCGGTTCCCGCTTCCGGTTGAGCAGTTGCAGGATCCCGATCACGTCGCCGTGGTGGTTCTGCATCGGGATGACCAGCATCGACTTGGTGCGGTAGCCATACCGCTCGTCAAATGAGCGGTTGAACGAGTACTCAACGTCCGGCGGCAGCATGTACACATCCTCGATCACCAACGCCTCGCCCTCAGTGGCGGCGTAGCCGGCGAGCGAAGCGTGGTCGATCGGGATGGTGAACTCCACCAGAGGGATATCCGGCCGGCTGTCGTTCTGACTCAGCTTGAATCGCAGCCGCCGGGTGCCGAACTCATCGGTCTCGGCGATGTACAGGCTGCCCGCGTCAGATTGGGTGACTCGGCGCGCCTGGCTCAGGATCAGTTCGAGGAGGCTGTCGAGATTCTTCTCGGTCGTCGGCCGCACGCCGATATCGGCCAGCTCGGTGAGGTCGTTCAGCCGGGCGGCGCTCTCGGCGCGTACCTTGGTTTGTTCCCGATGCGAGGCGGAGACCCGGAATGCCGCACGGAGCGCGACCAGCAGCTGGCGAGGGCCTACCGGGGCCGTCACAAAGCCACTCAGGAGCTCGGCGGGCAGGTCGGCGGGGATATCCGCTTCACCGGCACCGCCCAGGGCCAGCAGGGCGACGCCGCCATCGCGCAGCCCCGCGAGCAGCTGGGCGGTGACCTGCTGTCGGGTCGGCAGATCGAGGAGGTAGGCCACCGGTCGATCATCGGCACGGATCTCGGATGGTGAGGCCACGGCGCGCAGCTCCACCTGCTCGGCGGCGAGGGGGCCGGCCAATTCCCCGGGTGCCCAGCTGGGTGGATGAAACAGCAGATACTTCATCGGGTGCTGTCGCGAGGCATGGTATCGGACGGCAACGGGCGCACTCCGGTCAGCAACCGGTGCGGGCGGCGGCTGATCTGGTCCATGAAATACTCGAGCTTGACGCTCAGGCTGTGGACGTTGCGCAGTGTCTGGCGCACATCGGGAGTCAGCTCGCTTGTGGTTCGGGCGACATCGACCGCCAGCGTATCCGCGTGGTTGATCAGGCGGCGAGTGTCGCTCAGGAGCACGGCAAGGGAATCCCGCATCGTGGCGACGTTCGTGTCGGTGGTGGCGAGGGTCGTCCGGGCCTGGTCAATCATCGGTTCCAGCCGGTCGAGCACCTGCCGGGCGCTCGCCAGGGTGGTCCGGAGTTCGGGCGCGGTGGCCGTCATCTCCGACTGTGCTGTCGCCGCCGTCCGGTCGAGCGTGGCGAGCAGCTGGCGGGTGTCGCGCAGGATGCCGGAGACCTGGGTCCGCAGCGTGTCGGCCACTTCCTTGAGGACGTCGGTCCAGCCCTGAGTCAACGCGCCGCGGATCGTGTCGCCCTCCACCAGCACCGCCTGGATGTCGTTCTTGGGGACCACGAGCGCGATCGACGCGCTGCCGATCAGGCCGGTGGACACGATCTCCCCCGCCGTGCCCAGCCGGAGCCGGATAGGGACGCCGTTGGCAAAGCGCTCGCGGAGCCGCAACGCGACCAGGAATTCGGGCGGGCCCATGGCGAGGCTGTCTCCCATCGGCGAGATCGCCGAGACCTCGCCGATATTGAGCCCCTGCAGGAAGACCGGCGTGTCCTGCTTCAGGTCCTGGACCGAGGGGCTGCGCATGTAGATGGTGACCCGCCGTTCGGTCCAGCCCCGCGTCAGCACGATGGCCGTGAGGGCCATGGCCACGGCGCCGAGGACGAGGAGACCAATCAGGGCATCGGCGGAACGGGTGCGGAGTGTCATCGGATCGTTTCCATCTGCCCGCGAGCCAGCCGGATCTGCCGGTCCACCCGGCGCCGGAGCACGGCGGGCAAGTCGGTGCCAGTGAGGAAGACGGTGCGCCGGGCGCCTTCGGCCGTCTCGCCGCCGCGGGCCGCCTCCAGCAGTTCGCCGGCGGCGCGCTCGGTGATGCCATCAAACGGGTCTTCGAGGATGACGAGCTCAGGATCAAACGCCAGCGCGCGCCCGAGGGCGGTGCGACGGCGGTCCTCGGCCGTCGCCTGAGCCGGCCGGAGATCGCCGACGCGAGACAGCCGCAGTTGGGCCAGGATCACGTCAACACGTCCTTCGATCTCCTTGGGTCTGAAATCACTGCCGAAGCGAAGCGGCAGGCGGATGTTCTCTCGCAGCGTGAGATTCTGCATCAGCCCCTCGCCGGCGGGAAGGTATCCGAGCTTCCGGCGGAAGGCGAGCCGGGCCCGTCGCTCGAGGTGGGCTACTTCCGTCCCGAGGGTGAAGACATGCCCCGACGGCGCGGTCTCGAGGCCCAGTGCGAGCCCCCCCAGCAGGTCCACGCCACTCTGCTCATCGCCCACGACCGCCACGGTCTCCCGGGCGGCGACCGTCAGGGTCAGCGTCGTGGCGATGTCGATTCCAGTCGGGGGCCCGGCCAATGTGGAGCGCCGGATCTGGCCGAGCGGGATGCCGTCGAACACCAGGGGAGCGGTCATGCCCGCAGCACCGCGACAATGATCGCTGCCAGCACGAAGATGACGGCGATCGACCCCACCGTGCCGCGGATCACGGCCTGTGGAATCTCGGTCGGGCCACGCCGGACGGAGAGCCCTTCATAGCTCGGGATCAGCCCGATCACCAGCCCGAAGATGAGTCCCTTGATCGCGGTCAGGACGACATCGAGCGTCGTCAGCTGGGCCAGCACGATGCTGAAGTACCGTGCCCCGCTCATCCCGCCAATCACGCCGGCGGCGAGGTAGCCGCCGCCGATGGCGATCACATCGAACAGTATCATCAGCGTGCACACCGAGACCACGCAGCCGAACAGGCGGGGCAGGACCAGGTAGTGGAACGGGTCGATCCCCATTCCTTCAAGGGCGCGTACTTCTCCGAGTACGGTGTTGGTGGCGAGTTCCGCCGTGATCGCGGTGCCGCTTCGGCCGACGATGGCCAGGGCGGTGAGCAGCGGCCCGAGCTCCCGCACGATCACCACGACCATGAGCTGGCCGATCAGCTCGGAGGCCCCGACTTTGTCGAGCTGGGCAATGGCGCTGGAGATGGTCAGGTAGCTCAGGACGGTCGACAGCAGGACGATCAGGCCGACGGCTTCGAGCGCCGTGAAGCGCAGCTGATTGAGCAGGACTCGCGCCGCCACCCGTCGACCGGCTCCCGGCAGACTGGGCAGCGAGCTGAAGGCCTCAAAGCCGAAGCGCGCCAGCGCGCCCACCCGGGCGAGCCAGCGCGCCGTCCCACGCCCAATGGCGGCGAGGAAATCGATCACCGGCTCAGCCGCCGCTGATCTTCTTCAACCCCTCATTGGCCTCGGCGTAGTCGGGGAAGACATCGATGGCCTTGCGGTAGAACTCCGCGGCCTTCGCCTTGTCACCCCGATCCTGGTAGAGCAATGCGCGGCTGTAGTAGGTGAGCGCCTCGGTGGGTACGTTGCGGGCCCGCACCGCTCGGCTCATCTCGGCGGTGAGCGCCGGCAGCTTCGTCTCGGCCATCAGTCGCTCCGCCACCGTCTGCAGCAGCTTGAACAGCTCTTCCCGCTTCTCGAACTTCGGGTCGCTGCGTACCACTTTCAGGATTTCGCTGGTTTCGACGTCGACGATGCGCGCATCGACCCGGAAGCGGCCGTACAGGTCGACGAAGCTGCCCATCACCATGTACCGGGCCCCGACCAGCTTGCCGATCTTCGCGGCCGTGGCGGCATCGGCCCGGCCGTCCTTGCCGAGGTTCTGCTCGTCCAGCAGTCGCTGGACGCTGCTGCGGTCGACGATGCGCGCCGCGGGATTCTGCGCCAGCTCACTGATGAGCATGCCGGCGATGCCCTTCTCCAGCGCTTCGAAGTTCTCCTTGTCCTGTCCGTAGGAGCCGCCGTTCTCGAACGGCATGACGGCGATGCCGGGACGGGAATCCTGCGCCTGCAGCGCGGGCAGAGCCGGGAGCAGGGGCGATGTCAGCAGGGCCGCGAGGGCGAGGGCGAACAGCTGTCGAGACTGCATAGTGTGGTACCTCATCAGAGAGACAGGGCCATACCTTCCTTGGCCGCATCGACCACCAGGCCGGGCGCGTGGGCCGCGGCATAACTCCGGGCGCCGATCAGCATGGCGTCCACTGCACTGTCATCGTGTTCCGGCTCGTGGTGAAACAGCACCAGCCGACGACACCCCGCCTCGCGCGCCAGGTCAACCGCCTGTTCGGGGGTCGAATGCCCCCAGCCGGCGCGCGACTCGATCATGGCTTCGGAGTACATCCCGTCATGAATCAACGTATCGACCCCCTGCAGGAATCTCACCAGCCCGGCCCGCCAGTCCGGTCCGACGTCGTAACTGCCCCCGGCACCCAGCTCGTTGTCGGTGATGTAGGCCATAGTCCGCCCACCGCGCACCGGCACCAGCTTGTAGCCCAGGGTGTTGCCCGGGTGCCGCAGCCGATAGGCTTCGACCAGAAAACCGTCGATCTCGAAGGTTCCACTGACCACTTCGGTAATCGTCAGATCGGCCGTGAGCGCCTTCAACGGTACCGGGAAGACGACCGGGTCCATCTGCCGGTCGAGGATCTCCTCCAGCGGGACGCCTGCCTGCGCGGCCCCGAAGATCCGCACCGTGTTCCCCTTGGTGTTCAGCGGCTGGAAGAACGGCAGCCCCTGAATGTGGTCCCAGTGCGTATGCGACAGCAGGATGTCCAGGTTCATCGCGCCGCTCGAGGCCCGCATCAGTTCGCGGCCCAGCAGCCGGATCCCGCTCCCCGCGTCGAGGATGACCAGCTGGTCACGATTCCCGGAGACCGCGACGCAGGAGGTGTTTCCCCCGTACCGCGCGGTATGGACGCCGGGGGTAGGAATCGACCCACGGGTGCCCCAGAACGTGACAGTGTAGGTCACTGTGCCTCGCGAATCACGGGTGCTGAGCTTGCAAGGAGCCTGCCAGTGAAACGGTGGGGACGGCGCCCCCGGGCGGTGTGCGCCGGATCACGACCGCCCGGCGGCGCGCTCGAGCACCGGGCGATTGACGATGGTGATTTCCTTGCGGCTGACCTGAATCAGGCCCCGCTCCACGAAATCCCGCATCGTCCGGGAAACGGTCTCCCGGCTGGATCCGATCATCTGCGCGATCACATGATGAGTGATCTTCTTCGTGACCATGTCGCCGCCCTCTTCCTCGGCGAGGCGCAGGACCAGATCGGCCACCCGGCCGTTCACGTCCAGCAGCACCAGGCTGCCGATCTTCTCATCGGCCCGGCGGAGCCGGCGGGACAGCTCCCGCATCAAGGCGATCGCCACCTCCGGCGAGCTGCGGAGGCGGGCCTGGAAGTCTTCGCGCCGCAGCACCAGCACGGCGGCATCGATCATGGCGATTACCGTGGCGGAGCGGGGCTGATCGTCGAACAGCGACATCTCACCGAAGAAGCTGCCCTCGCCCAGCACGGACAGGATGACCTCGCGACCGTCCTCCCCGATCAGGACCACCTTGACCTGGCCGGAGGCCACCAGATAGAGCGCGTCGCCGGGATCGTCTTCGAAGACAATGACGCTGCCCTTCGGGTAGGTCCGCTCCCGGGCCAGCTCGGAGAAGGCGGTGATGTCACCCTCTCGCATGGTCGCGAAGAGCGGGACCTTCTTCAGTACCTCAAGCGGACTGAGCGGCAAAGTGCCCTCAATGTTGTGGAAGTGTAGGTCCCTACGATACTTATGTCGTTTCGGCCTGTCAAACTCCCCCCCACTGCCGTCGGGGGGTGAGGTTGTTTGCCCGGGGGAAGGCCTGCTATATTGCCCGGCTGCGAAATCCAGACTGTTTCACGGCCCCGTCCGCGGGGTGTCAAGGAGCGATGTCGTGAAGGCCAATCTTCATCCGATGTACCAGAAGGTCACGGTGCAGTGCGCCTGTGGCAACACGTTCGAGACGCGGTCGACCAGCAGCGCCGTCAAGGTCGACATCTGCGCCAAGTGTCATCCGTACTTCACCGGCAAGACGCGCCTCATCGACACCCAAGGACGGGTCGATCGCTTCCGCAAGAAGTACGCAGGCGACAAGGCCGCGGCCCAGAGCTGAGCCATGGAGGCCAGACTCCGCCAGGCGCTCGCCCGGGCGGAGGATGTCGCCAAGGCGTTGGCCGACCCCTCGACCACCAGTGACCCGGCCCGGCTGAAATCGCTTGGCCGGGAGTACACCCGCCTCCTTCCCATCGTCCGCGTCTCCGAGCGGCTGGATCGGCTCCAGCTGGAGCTTGGGCAAGCCCGCGAGCTGGCAGCCGAATCCGATCCCGAGATGGTGGAGATGGCCCAGGCCGATCTCGACCGCCTCCTCCCGCTGATCACCGCCGTCGAAGCCGAACTGCACGACCTGCTGCTGCCGCAGGATCCGCTCGATGATCGCGATGCGATCGTCGAGGTCCGGGCCGGGACGGGCGGCGACGAAGCCGCGCTCTTTGCCGCGGACCTCTTCCGAATGTATCAGCGGTTCATCCAGCGGAAGGGTCTCACGCTCGAGATGATCTCGGTCAGCGACGGCACCTCCGGCGGACTCAAGGAAGCGATTTTTGCCGTGCGGGGGGTGGATGCCTTCGGGCTGTTGCGCCGGGAAGCCAGCGTGCACCGGGTGCAGCGGGTGCCCGCCACCGAGTCGCAGGGGCGCATCCACACCTCCGCCGCCACCGTGGCCGTCCTGCCCGAAGCCGAGGAAGTGGATGTCTCGATTCACCCGAACGACCTGAAGATCGATGTTTTCCGCGCCTCGGGGCCGGGTGGCCAGAGCGTGAACACCACCGACAGCGCGGTGCGGATCACCCATCTGCCCACCGGTCTGGTCGTCTCGCAGCAGTACCAGAAGTCCCAGCTCCAGAACAAGCTCAAGGGCATGGAAGTGCTGCGCGCCCGCCTGCTGGACCGACGGATTGCCGAGCAGGAGTCGGCCCGGTCCAGGGAGCGCCGGGCGATGGTCGGCACCGGGGATCGTTCGGCCAAGATCCGGACGTACAATTACCCGCAGAGCCGAGTCACCGATCACCGGATCAACGTCTCGGTGCACAACCTCCCCGACGTGCTGGATGGAGCGCTCGACGGGTTCATCGACGCATTGCGCATGGCCAGTCGCCATGAGCAGGATGGTGACTGACGCCGAGGCAGGCCCCCGGCTGGCCGATCTGCTGCGTGCCGGTGTTGCCCGGCTGGCGCGGGGCGGGGTCGATGATCCGCGCCGGGAAGTGAGCCGGATCTGGGCGGATCTGGCGGGAATGGCGCCGGGTGACGCGCTCCGCCTGGCGGACCGGCACGCGGACCGGGAGTTGGTCACACGGTTCGATACCGCGATCGGGCGGCGGGCCGCCGGTGAACCGCTGCCCTACGTCACCGGGCTCGCGGGTTTCCGGCGCCTCACCCTGCATGCCGACCGCCGAGCCCTCATTCCGCGGCCAGAGACCGAAGGGCTTGTCGCACTGGTGTTGGCCCACGCGCCGACCGGGCGAGTGGTGGATGTCGGTACCGGAACCGGCTGTATCGCGCTCGCGCTCGCCCAGGAAGGGCGATACGATTCGGTCGTCGCCGTCGATCATTCCGCCGACGCCCTCGCCCTCGCGCGGGAGAACTGTCTGGCGACCGGCCTTCGCATCGGGCTGGTGCGCTCCGATCTGCTCTGCGGTTTCGGGCCGGACGCATTCGACGTGGTCGTGTCCAATCCGCCCTACCTGACTCTGGCGGAATACACCTCCCTCGATGGCTCGGTCCGGGACTGGGAGCCGGTGGCAGCACTGCCGAGTGGGGCGGACGGACTGGAGGCCACGCGCCGGCTGATGGGGGAGGCACTTGGTCGGCTCCGGCCGGGCGGCCTGCTCGCGCTCGAGGTGGATGCGAACCGGGCACAGGATGTCGCAGAGCTGGGCCGGGCGCCGGGCTGGACCGGCGTCACGGTGCACCATGACCTTTTCGACCGTGCGCGCTACGTACTCGCATGGAGGAGCGAATTCTCGTGATCTGGGACAAGGCAGAAGAGCTGGGGCGGTTGATCGGGCAGACGGCGGAATACAAGGCGCTTCGCCGGGCGGAGACGACGCTCCGGGAGGATGCCGACGCTCAGGCCAAGGTGAACCTCATCCAGAAGCTCGCACGCCAGATGGATGAGCTGGTAACTCAAGGACAGATGCCGGACCAGGCGACCGCCGAGACCTACGAGAATGCCGTCCGGGACCTGGAGGTGAGCCCGATCGGGCAGGCCTATGCCGTCGGCAGGGCCAACTTCGAAAAGGTCATGGTCAAGGTGAACCAGCTGATCGCTCAGGGGATGGAGAAGGGCGCCACCAGCAGCATCATCACGCTGGGATGAGTCGCGGCTGCTTCCTCGCCGTGGAAGGCCCCGAAGGGGCGGGGAAGAGCACCTTGGTCCGGGCGCTCGCGGATCACTTCGTGGCTGCAGGACTCGACCCCGTGCTGGTGCGGGAGCCCGGCGGGACTCCGGTCGCAGAGCGGATCCGGTCGGTGCTGCTCGATCCGGCCCACGGTATCGAACCGGTCAGTGAACTCTTCCTGTTCCTTGCCGCCCGGGCGGATCTGGTGGCCCGGGTCATCCGCCCGGCGCTGGAGGCGGGTCGACCGGTCTTGGCCGACCGATTTCAGCTTTCCACCGAGGCATATCAGTGTGGTGGCCGCGGCCTTTCCCGCCAGCTGTTCCAGACCGCGAACCTGGCCGCCACCGGTGGCCTCTCTCCGGACCTGACCCTGGTGCTCGATCTGCCGCCGGAACTCGGGTTCGCCCGCATCCGTTCCACCGGTGGCACGCTGGACCGCATCGAACAGGCTGGGGCGGCGTTTCACGCCCGCGTTGGGGAGGTGTTCCGGAACGCGACGGGCGCCTCCCTGCTGCATCTGGACGCCACCCAGTCGTCGGAACAGGTCTTGCAAGCCGCTTGGACCGCAGCGCGCGCCTTGCTCACCGGCGCACCGAGGACCGACCAACATTAGTTTACCGGGGTAGGCCCCACCCAGAGAAAGCACTTCACGGGGCCGGCATCTGGAGGACGGCATGCGACAGCGTTGGGGCCTGATCGCCCTTGTGGCGGTAATATCCTTTTTGACCGGTGGCTGGCTGCTACAGCGCGGTACCACCCGGGATGGAAATGTCTACCAGCAGGCGCGCCTGTTTGATGACGTGCTGTCGCACGTCAGCGCCTATTACGTGGATTCGATTCCCGAGACCGAACTCTACCAGCGAGCGACGACCGGGCTGCTGGACCAGCTCAAGGACCCCTACTCCGTCCTCCTCCAGGGCGATGACTACAAGGCCCTGACCGAGACGACGACCGGCAATTACGGCGGGCTCGGCATACAGATCGATGTGCGCGACGGGTGGATCACGGTGGTGGCCCCGCTGCCGGAGACGCCGGCGGAGCGCGCCGGGGTGGAGACCGGCGACCAGATCATCTCGGTTGATGCCAAGTCCACCGAAGGGTGGACCAGCGATCAGGCCATCAAGGCCCTGCGTGGAATTGCGGGCAGCGAGGTCGAGCTCAAGGTGCGCCGGGCAGGTTTCAGCACCGCGCTGACCTACAAGCTGACCCGGGCCGTTATTCACGTCCGTTCCGTTCCGCCCGGCAATCTCTTCCCCGGCGGGATCGGCTACATCTCGTTGAGCCCGGTCTCCGAGACCTCGACCCAGGAGCTGCGCAAGGAGATCACGGCGCTGCTGGCCAAGGGCATGAAGAGCCTTGTGTTCGACCTGCGCGGCAACCCGGGCGGCCTGCTCGACCAGGGAGTGAAGGTCTCCGACCTGTTCCTCGACGGCCAGCAGCAGATCGTTCAGACACGCGGCCGGGCGCGTGGGGCCACCAAGATCTTCGTCGACGATGCGCGGCAGGAGTGGCCGGCATTGCCAATCGTGGTGCTGGCAAACGACGGTACCGCGAGCGCCGCAGAGATCATTGCCGGTGCATTGCAGGATCACGATCGTGCGGTTGTGGTCGGGACGCCGACGTTCGGAAAGGGGCTGGTGCAGACCCTTTTCCCCTTCTCGGACAAGACCGCGCTTAAGCTGACGACCGGTCGGTGGTACACCCCGAGCGGCCGGACCATTCAGCGTGTCGCCCGCAACGAGGTGGACCAGTACCACCAGGCCGCCCTGGAGGCCGACGGGGTGAAGGACTCGAGCACCACCGACACCGTCGCCCGGCCGGTCTTTCGCACCGATGCGGGCCGACTGGTGCGGGGCGGTGGTGGGATCGTTCCGGACCTCATCGTGCGCCAGGACAGTCTGTCCGGGAACGAACGGGCCTTCGCGACGGCGCTGGCCGCCAAGTCATCGGAGTATCGTGATGCGCTGACCGCGACTGCGCTGGACCTGAAGAACAACCACAGCGTGACGACCGAAGAGTTCGCCGTCACTGTGGTAATGCGCGCCGCAGTCCTCCGCCGGATGCGCGCCAAAGGTGTCGAGCTGGCCGATTCGACCTTCGCCAGGGCGCAGTCGCTCGTCGACGAACAGCTGGGCTACGAAGTGGCGCGCTATGTATTCGGACGGCCGGCTGAGTTCCGCCGCCGCGCACGCGACGATCGCCAGATGCAGGTGGCCCTGGACCTCCTGCGCCGGGCCCAGTCGCCCAAGGACCTGATCGGCCTGGCGATGGCGCACACCGCCGCGGTACCCACCGTGCAGCGGAACTAGCCCGGCGCCAGGTCCACGCCGGTCAATCCCATGTTCGCCCGGACGATACACGGTTTCGCGAGTCGTCCGGGCGTTCTCGTGTCTCCTCCCCGGTGCTCCGCGTGATCGCCATCATCGGTGGTGGGCGGATGGGTCGGGGCCTGGCGGTCGCGCTCGCTGATGCCAATGAGCGGGTGGAACTGTGGTCGAGGCGGGAGAGCACCGGTGGAGTAACGGATGCGGTGAGTGGTGCTGCAGTGGTGATCCTGGCGGTGCCCGACGACGCGATCGCGCCCGTGGCCGGGCAGCTCGCCGCGACGGGCGGGATCGGTGCCGATCAGGTCGTACTCCACCTTTCCGGCCTGCTCGACCGTGGGGCGCTTGCCGCGCTCGCACCGACCGGCGCCGGGCTGGGGTCGTTCCATCCGATGCAGTCGATTGCCGACCCGGCACGAGCCAGCGAGTCGTGGCGCGGCGCGGCGGTGGGTCTGGAGGGTGACTCCCGCGCAGTTACGCAGGGCGAATGGCTGGCAGGGCTGCTTGGGCTCGTCCCCGTGCATCTCCCTCCAGGCTCCAAGCCGCTGTATCACGCCGCTGGTGTGATCGCCTCCAACTACCTCGTCGCGCTGGCGGGTTGGGCCCAGCGCCTCGGGGAATCGGCCGGGCTGTCACCAGCGACGGTGCTCGCGCTGTATCGTCCGATTATGAGCGGGACCGCGGAGAATCTGCGGGGCCGGGCACCGGCCGAGGCGCTCACCGGTCCGGTGGCCCGGGGAGATGTTGCGACGATTGAGGCCCACCTGGGGGCGCTGCCGGCGGCCGACCGGCCACTGTATGCGATACTGGGCCTGGAGGCGCTGCGACTGGCACAACGCGCGGGGTTGGCGGAGGAGAAGGTGGCTGCCGTCGGTCGCGTCCTGCGCGAGGTGCTGCGGACGGGTGCGTGAGGTGGCGCGGCCTACTGATCGATGACCCGCACTCCACTCGGCACGGTGAACTTGAACTGATCCGCCGAGATGCGGCGATTCACCTCGACGGCGGAGAACACCAGCGTGCGGCGGGTGCCGCCACGCTCGCGGATTTCCAGCCGACGGGGCAGGGCGTCAAACTGATCCAGCCAGACGGTGGCCTCGGTAAACGGCAGCGACTTGTCGAGCGGGACCATGACGATGACATCGACACCGCGTCCGGCCACGGCGTCGGACCGGAGATAGCGGGACTGGTAGCGATCGGCCGGCCGGGTCAGGATCCAGGCGAGGACGTTGGGCCCGTAGGTCGGGTCGGTGGGCACTTTCATCCGGATGACCTGGCCGGGTGTCGTGCTTGGCGTATAGACCCAGAGGTGCTCGCCGTCCATGACGATCGCGTCGTCCTTCGGATCGGAGAACCGCATGACCAGCTGGGCCGGCCCCGCCTGGGTCAGCGTCCCCTGGCTCTCGTAGGTCCCGATCATCGAGTCCGCGAACACCTGGCGGAACCCGGACCGAAACGATCTGAGCGCGGCGTAGGCCTTCGCGGCCTTGTCAACGATCACCCGTGGGTCGGGATCCTGACGGCCTGGCCGCACGGGCGGAGTGCCCGACAGCTGGGGAAGCATCAGCATGGTGGTACAGAGTAGTATTGCGAGGCCGCCCCGCCCGCTTGGCACCGTCCCATTTGGCTTCACTTCCCCGCCTCGGCCATCGTCCCAAGTCGTCGGCCGATGACTTCCGCGATACTCCGCGTCTCATGCATCAGCCGGGTGAACTGCTCGGGGAAGAGACTCTGGGCGCCATCCGAGAGCGCCCGATCCGGGGTCGGGTGGACCTCGACGAGCAGTCCGTCGGCGCCGGCAGCGACGGCGGCGCGCGCCATCGGGATGACCATGTGCCGATGCCCGGTTCCGTGGCTGGGGTCGGCGATGATCGGGAGATGCGACAGCGTCTTCACGACGGGAATCGCCGAGAGATCGAAGAGGTTGCGCGTCGCGGAGTCGAAGCTGCGCACGCCCCGTTCGCAGAGGATCACCTCCGGGTTCCCCTCCGCCAGGATGTACTCGGCGGAGAGCAGCAGTTCCTGGATCGTTGCCGAGAGCCCGCGCTTCAGCAGGACGGGCCGGCGGAGCCGACCGACCTTCTTCAGCAGCGAGTAGTTCTGCATGTTGCGCGCGCCGATCTGGATGATGTCGGCCATTTCGGCCACCTGGTCCGCTCCCTCCGGGTCCATCGCTTCCGTGACGATCAGCAGGCCGGTCTCGGCGCGGGCCATCCCCAGCAGCCGAAGCCCTTCGGCGCCGAGCCCCTGAAAGGAGTAGGGGGAGGAGCGCGGCTTGAAGGCGCCGGCGCGCAATACGGTAGCGCCGGCATCCCGCACCGCATGCGCCGCGGCGAGAATCTGGGCTTCGCTCTCCACCGAGCAGGGCCCCGCCATGACGACGACCTCATCGCCCCCGATAGTGACCCCTCTGGCCAGCCGGATGATGGTCGGCTCCGGGCGCCACTCCCGCGACACCTGCTTGTACGGCTTGGAGACGTGGATGACTTCCTGCACGCCGTTCAGTGCTTCGAGCCGCGACCCATCCACCCGTCCGTCGTTTCCGACGAGGCCAACGGTCGTGCGCTGCTTGCCGGGCATGGGGAGCGCCTGGTAGCCCATTTCGACGATGACATCACAGACGCGCTGGACCTCGCTCTCGGCGGCGTCCTGGCGCATGACGATCAGCATGAGGCGACTCCAGGGCGGCGGCGGATCACACGCGCTCCATCTCGCCCAGCCGCACACCCACGATGGATGAGACGCCGGGCTCCTGCATCGTGACGCCGTAGACCGCCTCCGCGGACTGCATGGTGCGCGGATTGTGGGTGATGACGACGAACTGAGTCGAGTGCTTGAACTCCTCCAGCAGCCGGATGAACCGGCCGACGTTCGCGTCGTCCAGCGGTGCATCCACCTCGTCCATCAGGCAGAACGGACTCGGCTTGGTGAGGTAGATGCTGAACAGCAGCGACACCGCGACGAGATAGCGTTCCCCGGTGGAGAGCAGGTGGATGCGCTGCACCTGCTTGCCGCGCGGGGCGGCATGGATGTCGATTTCGCAGTCGAGCGGATCGTCCGGGTTGGCCAGGCGAAGGTCGCACTCGCCACCGCCGAACAGCGTCTGGAATACATTCTGGAAGTTGGCCTGAATCGCGGTGAACACCTCCATGAACATCGTGCGGGCCGTCCCGTCGATCTCGCGGATCGCCTGCTGCAGCGAGCCCCGCGCGGCGACGAGGTCGTCCCGCTGGGCGGTCAGAAACTCGAGCCGCTTGCTCTCCTCCGCGTACTCCTCGACGGCCAGCGCATTGACCGGGCCGATGCTCTCGAGCCCCTCGGTGATCCGCTGGGCCTCCGCCTCGAGTGTGGGGAGATCGAGGTCGAGGATCGGTGCTTCCGCCAGCAGGGTGTCGACCGGCTTGCGCCACTCGTTCTCCACCCGTTCCACGATGGCGCGGCGACGGCCCGCGGCCTCGGTCATCTCGAGCTCCAGCCGATGATACTCGGCGGTCAGTCGCTCGACCCGCTCCCGCGCCTCATGCAGCACCAGTTCGGCGCTCACCAGTGCCGCCCCGGTGTCCAGGGCGGTCTGATCGGCTTCGGTGGCCGCGGTCTCCAGCTCCTGCACCGCCACATGGCGCTCGGAGCGCGCCTCGATCCACTGGGCCTGCTGCGCGGCAAGGGTGGACGTGTCGGTCTCGATCTGGGTCAGCTCGCCCATGAGGGTGCTGGAGGCGAGGTCGGCCTCGGTGCCCACGCGGGAGGCGCGAGTGTGGGCCGACTGTGCCGCTTCCAGCCGGGCCTGGAGCTGGGCCTCCTGCACCTGCCAATGGACCCGGGCATCGCGGGCGGCCTCCTGCTGCGTCTCGAAGTCTGCCAGCAGCACCCGACCCTGACCCAGCGACTCATCGAGCCGCGCACGGGCAAGATCACCTTCGGTGAGGCTGGCGTCGATTTCCTGCAGCCGTCGTTCCGATCGCTCCACCCGCTCCGTAAGCGACGTCACCTGCGACTGGGCTTCGCCGAGTTCACGGGTCACTGCGTTCGCCACCCGGATCGCGTCCTCGCGGGACGACACCGCGATACGCTCCGTCTCCCGCGCCTGATCGGAGGCGTGGGTCGCGGCCTCCAGTGCACGCTCGGTTTCGGCGAGCTTCGCGACGGTGGCGCCGAGCGCCAGATCGGTGCGATGCAGCGCGGCCTGTGCTTCCGCCACGTCGGTGGATAGACTCTCCAGCTCGGCCCGGCGCCGCAACGGGCCGGAGGGACTCGGCGCTCCGGCGAGGAGGATGGCGCCATTCGGACGGCGCAGCGCGCGGCCACTCGGTTCGAGCACTTCCGAGCCGCCGAGCAGCGACTGGATCCACCCGGCGGCAGGACCCTGCGCGTAGAGCCGCTCTCCCAGCGGGCTGGTGCTGCCGACGGGCGAGGCCGCCGCCGAGGCGGGAAGGAGGGCAATTGCGCCGGGATGCTCGGCTGCATGCCACGCCTGGATCGCCGGGATGACGTGCTCGTCACGCACGAGGACGGCATGCACCCACTCGCCCAGCAGTCGTTCCGCCAGTTCGGCATCCTCGCGTCCGGTGCGGAGGAAGTCGCTCAGGGGCCCGAGGATCGCGTCGCCGAATCGTTCACGAGCGGAGAGCAGGGCGGCGGCGCCGGGCGCGAGCCCGACCCGATCGCGCTCGAGTTCCTCCAAGGCCTGGCGTCGAGCGGAGAGCTGCGATAGCGCTTCCTCGGCGGTCCGACGATCGGCGCGCTCCAGCGCTTCGCGTCGGCGCAGCTCGCCGACGAAATGCCGGGTACGCTCGGTCTCGCCGGCGAGGCGCTTCGCTTCGAGCACATGGCGTTCCGCCACGTCGATGGTCTCGGCCCGACGCCGGTCGGCAACTTCCTGTTCGGCCTGGGCCGCCTCACGGCGGGCGCTGGCGACGGCGGCCTGTTCCCGGAGCGAGGCGAGGTCGTTCTCCAGGGAGTGACGCTCTCCCGCGAGCGAACGGAGCGTCTGGATGCGGCGCTGAATCTCCTCCTCCAGCTGGCGAACCGTCTGACGCTGTTCCCCGAGCCGGAGGCGGACCTCCTGCTCGGCGGCGCTGCGGGCGGAGAGCTCACCCTGCACCCGCTCGCGTTCCGCCTGCGCCGTGGCCAGTTCGAGCTCGGCCGCATCGCGATCTCGTTTCGCCTGCTGGCGCCGGGAGTCCATCACCCCCCGCTCATCGGAGGCGCGCAGCTTCCGCGCGGCGGCATTGGCCAGTCGCTCGGCGGCGAGGGCGAGGTCGCCATCCAGCTTGCCGAGTTCGAGTCGCATATTGCCCAGACCGCGCGCGATCTCGGTCCGCTGCGCCTCCGCACTGGCCCGTGCCCGGGCACACTCGTCGCGCCGTTCTTCGAACTGGCCGAGACCACTGCGCGCGTCGGGGAGTTCCTGATCCAGCTGCCCATGCCGCTGCTCGGAGGTGGCCAGCTGCTGCGTCAGGTCGGAGAGCAGCCGGCGTGCGAGCGTGAGGTGCACCGAGAACTTCTCTTCCGTCAACCGGGCGTGCCGCTCGGCCTTGCCCTTCTGCCGCGCCAGACTGCGGATCTGGCTCTGCACCTCGGCGATGAGATCCTCGACCCGCTGGAGGTCGCCCGCGGTCTCCTCCAGCCGCCGCTCCGTTGTCTGGCGCCGGTCGCGATAGAGCCCAATGCCCGCGGCTTCCTCAAACAGCGAGCGGCGTTCCTCCGCCCGGTCGGAGAGCAGCCATTCGATCATCTTCGATTCGATGACGACGCCGGCATCACCCCCGAGTCCGGTGCCGCGCAGCAGGTCCTGGATGTCGCGCAGACGGACCACGCTGCCGTTCAGCAGATAGTCCGACTGCCCGCTGCGGGACAGTCGGCGGGTGATCTGCACTTCCTGATAGGCGATCGGGAGGTCGCCATCGGTGTTGTCGAGAAACAGCGACACCTCGGTGACGTTCACCGGGCGGCGACCCGACGAGCCCTGAAAGATGACGTCCTCCATCTTGCCGCCGCGGAGCATCCGGGCGGACTGCTCGCCGAGCACCCAGCGGACCGCATCCGAGACATTCGATTTGCCGCAGCCGTTGGGGCCCACCACGGCGGTCACTCCGTCATGGAAGGTGAGGGTCACGGTGTCGGCAAACGACTTGAATCCGGAGAGCTCGAGCTTCGAGAGCTTCATGCAGCGCGTCCTGGTTTAGCGGTCAGGTTGATAGATGAAGAACGGGCGACCGAGCCGGCGTCCGGTCGATTCCGCGACTTCGCGTGTGGGATAGGGGCCGAGCACGACACGGAAGCCTTCTTCTCCGGGGCCGGGGTCAAGCACCGACGCAGGGAGTCCCTGTTCGCCGAGCTGACGCGCCAACTCGGCGGACCAGTCACGGTTCTGCGAACTCGACACTTGGAGGAACACCTTGGTCTGTGCCACTGCCGGAACACCGCCGTCCTCAGGGATCTCGGTGCTGGCGGTGTCGCTCGGCGCCGTTCCCGCCGTACCGGTTTCGGGGGTCCAGGCGAGCGGCAACCAATAGTCGGCGGCGCCGCCCTTGACCCGCCCGCTCTCAGGGCGATCCGGCCCGGTCAGGTCAAAGGCGACCACGTCGCCACGACTCTTGACCAGCAGGACCTGCTGGTTGGTGACGGCAGGGAGATCGGCGGCCCACTCGGTGGCGACACCGCCGACATACTTGTTTGTCGACAGGTCCACCAGCCAGGCCGAGTCGGCGGCGGGCGGGTGCACCAGCAGCCAGCGACCATACGGATCGACTCGCAGCGCGCCGGCGGTGCCCGGCAGCGCAATCTCGGCGACCCGGCTGCGGGTGAACCGGTTGAACACCAGCACGCCGCCTTCGCGCCGCGCCACGTAGAAGCGATGTCCCGAGGGCGAAAAGAGCACTGCTCGTGCGTGGCCATCCACCTTGACGACCACCGGATCCTCCGGCAGCGCCGGGTTCACCAGCAGGACGGCACTATCGGCCGCGATCGCGAGCAGGTCACCCCAGAAGGTGGCCGCAACATCGCCGGCCGGGAGCTGCGCCCGGGTCGGCGGCTCATCGGGGCGGAGCAGAGTCAGCGCGTTGGTGGCGCCGCTGGCGATAGCGAGCAGGCTCGTGGTGCGGGTGCCGAAGAGATCGCGCGGTCGGGCGGTCAGGCGATTGTTGAAGCGCACCGGGTTGCGCCGCACGAACTGCACGACGCGGAGGCTGTCGTCCACGGTATAGAGGGTGCCGTCCGGCCCCATCGCGATTTCGCGGGCGTTGCTGATCAGCTGGGAACGCGGCCGGGCGGTCTTCAGGTCCAGTGCAACGACGTCGTTCTTCGCGCCGAGGGCGTAGACCAGGCTCTGGTCGAGGTCGGCGCCGACGGGACGACGGAGCGCCGGGAGGTCGCCCACTGATTGCCAGCCCCACGGCTCGAGCTGCGGGAGGTGGTACAGCTTCGCGATCCCCCCGGCAGCTGGGAGCCGGAGCAGACTCGAGGGCGGCGTGGTCGAGGCCACCGACAGACCGCGGGCGTGGGAGCTGGAATCGGACAGGCACGCGCCGGCGAGGAGGAGCACCAGGGCGGCCCGGAGGGGACGGGTTGTCACGGGGGGAAAATAGTCGCCCCGGGGCGGGCGGGCGAGGCGCCCCCCGGGCCGGCTAGAAGACCGGCCCGAGGCTCAGCGTCCAGTACCCCTTGATGGATCGACGCTCCTGCGGAATCGAATAGTCGAGTCGCAGGACCACGAAGTTGAAGAGGTTCATCCGCGCCGAGGCGCCGATCGTCTGCGCCGGTGTGCGAACCCGGATCGGATCGTCGCTGGCGGCGCGATTGAACTTGAGTTTGTCACCCTCGTTCCAGGCCATCCCGATGTCGTAGAACAGCGCACCCTCGATCGGCGGGAATCCATTGGGGACGAACCCGAACGAACTGTTCAGCAGGGGAAAGCGAATTTCGGCGCTCGCCACGGCGAGCTGGGTGCCGACGAGCCGGTCGAGCTCGATGCACCCGGTGTAGGTGCCCGGGTCCCTGGTGCGGCACTCGTTCCGGTAGTAACTCCCCGACGTATTGCCACGGAGCAGGTCGGTGCTGCCGAGGTAGATCCGGAACCGATCGGCGTCCCGGCCGATCCTTCCGAAATAGAGGGCTCGCGTCGCGAGGGTGAATGGACCCACGATGCGGTCGTACCGGCGGTAGTCGGCCAGTCCCTCGAAGAAGCGCCAGCCGCCGATCGACTGGGCGACCGAGAAACGATACCGGCGGCCGTAGAAGGGGCCGACGTAGCCGGGCAGCGAGTTGTCGAATGCATAGGCGAGCGAGGGCTGGACATAGCTCGCGCCATTGAGACTGACCTCCCGGGAGACGGCCTCGGCGGTGGCCTGGCCGCTGCCGGGGTCGTAGCGCTCCAGGATCTGCTGCCGCTTGTCGCTCACCGCGGCGGCGGTGGCACCGAACTCGATCCGGGCGAAGCGACTCAGCGGGTAGTAGGCCTGCGTGGCGACCGAGCGCACCACGATGCGTCGCAGGTTGGTGACGAAGACGCGGTCATCGGAGGTCGGCAGGAACGAGTCGCTGATGATCTGACTCGCTTCCAGGAAGTAGTAGGGCTCCTGTCCCACGCCCACCGCCCAGTTGATCCGATGCGCCATGTTCACATACGTGGCGTTGACCGCGGCCTCGGTGATCCGCCCGTTCACATACGCGGAGAACAGCAGGTTGTGATCGCCGAGCATGTCGGAGAGGGCGATCGCACTGCCGCCGTAGAAGCCTCGGCCGAAGCTGTCGCGGGTATAGCCCACGGTGGGGCGAGCGACAAAGTCGGGCCGGTAGCGAACCCGATACTTCTTGACCGTGAACTCGGCGGTATCCGGCAGCGGGATGTCCGCCGCATGCATCAGCTCCGTGATCGTTGCCGGCCGCGGGGCGGAGTCGGGCAGGGCGGGGGCGGAATCGCTTTGCCGGAAGGTGTTGCCGCTGACATACAGTGAGCCGGTGGACTCGAGCGGCTCACCCGCCGCGGCGACGGTGTCCTTCGGCGTGGTCCGGCGCGCGGTGTCCGCTCGGGTGATCGGGGTATAGCCGGTGACGACGCCATTGGAGTCCGGCGGATTGAGCACGCCGATCGGGGCCATGGCGGAGTCTCGCCGGGGAAGGACCGGGGTGTAACCAGTGACGATGCCGTTGGAGTCCGGCGGGTTGAGCACGCCGATCGGGCCCATGGCGGAGTCGCGCCGGGCCAGAAGCGGAGCCACCCACGGTTCCCGCTTCAGGCCCCGCGGATTGTCGATGCCATAGACGTCGTAGCGGCCACGCGAGTAATAGCCGAAGGCGAGGCGATCGGCATTTCTCGCCCACGACAGCACCGGGGAGAGCGGCGTGATGCCCTGGGCCCCGGTGTAGAGGTCGGTGATCGCGTAGGTCTGCCGGCTGTTCAGATTGTACAGATAGATGTCGCTGACACCATTGCGGTCGGAGACGAAGGCGATGTCCTGACCGTCGGGCGACCACTGCGGGCTGCGGTTGGTGCCCAGTTCCATATCCGGGAGGCCGTCAATCCGGCCAGTCGCGACGTCGTACAGCGCGATGCGGGTATTGCCGATGCGGAGGGTGGCAAAGTCGGTTTCCGGCCCGCGGTCGGTCGCGAAGGCGATGGTCTTGCCGTCGGGTGACCAGACGGGATTCAAGTCCGCGTACTTGTCATTGGTGAGCCTGACGAGCCCGCCTCCGGCCACATTGACGATGAACAGATCCGACAGTCCGCCATCGTACCCGGTGAAGACGAGTTGCCGCCCGTCGGGGCTCCAGGCGGGCGTGGTGACACCATTCAGTGTCACCTTGATCCGGCGGTACTCACTGTTCTTCGCCACGTCGATGATGACAATCTCATCCCGCGCCCCACGCTTGGCGGCGATGGCGATGTACTTCCCGTCCGGCGACCAGCTCGCGGCGGAATTGATGAAGCGATAGGTCTCGTAGTTGCTGCTGTACGAGGACTTGAGCAGCCGCTTCTTCACCTTGCCGGTATTCGCATCGGCCAGGTAGAGATCGACGAAGTAGAAATCCTTCTCGCTGAAATAGGCGACCTGGGAGCCGTCGGGCGACAGCGCAGGTGCCAGGTGCAAGGTCCCCTCGGAGCGGGACTCGTTGAGCATCGCACCGGCAATGTCCCGCGCCTTCTGTCGGGTCCCGACCTCGGGCAGGTAGCGTTTCTGCACCGCCTCCTTCCACAGATCGGAAAGCTCGCGGTAGTTCACGCCCAGTACCCGACGGATGGAGCCCTCCAGGCCGCCTCCCCCGGCGAGGGTACCCTGCATGATGGCCCCGATCGCTTCGTCGCCCCAGCGCTCGCCGATGAAGGCGAGCAGCGCCTGGCCGAACCGGTAGGGAAAGATCTGCGGATCGGTCTCCAGCTGGTTGATCGAGGGGATCTTGCCCTCGAAGGACGCGTCGCGCAGCCACATCGCCGTATTCGGATCCACGCCGCCGATCGAGAAATATTCCGCCATGCCCTCCACGAACCAGAGTGGCGGATTCACGTTGATGATCGTCTGCAGCCCCGCCCCGGCGCGTCCGCGGCTCCAGATGTCATACTGGAACTGGTGCACCATCTCGTGCTGCAAGACATGCTCCAGTTCCTGATAGGAGCCGGTGAACGGCAGGATGATCCGCTGCTTGAAGAAGTCGGTGACACCGCCAGTGCCCTCGCCCGGCGATTCCCCGCCGAGGGCGTTGGTCTGCTGGAAGTCGGAGTGGGAGGCGTACAGAATGATCGGCTTCCGCTCCTTGTACTCGTGGCGAAGCAGACGCGACAGGCGCTGGTACGACCGCTCGGCCATCCGCCCGGCGTCGAGCGCGGCGGCGCGGGCCTCCGGATAGAAATGAATGTCGAAGTGTTCGGTCCGCAGGACCTGGAAGTCGAAGGCGCGGTACTGGACCTTGTTCTGGCCGAAGTAGTACTGCGCCGACAGGGCAGCGGGCGCGCCGGCGACGAGGCACAGTGCGAGCAGAGAGCGGCGAATCATCAGGACACCTGCCAGTCAGGCACCGGGACGATAGTCCGGCGCATCGCTCCAAAGTCGCTCGAGCTGATAGAACCCGCGCGTCTCCGGATGAAAGAGGTGGACCACGAAGTCCACGAAATCGAGCAACACCCACCGGCCGCTGGGCAGGCCCTCCACATGGTGGGCCCGCACGCCCCGGCCCCGCAATTTCTCCAGCACCGACTCGGCGATCCCGCGCACATGGGCGTCCGACGTTCCAGATGCCACAATGAAGTAGTCCGTCGCATCGGTCAGCCCGCGCAGGTCGAGGATGCGGATGTCGCGGCCGCTCAGATCCTCGATCGCCTGGACGGCGGCGGCGACTTCCAGCGAGTTGAGCACCATCACGCGGTACCCGCGGGATGCGTCGGCGTGCCATCCTCAACCTGCCAGAAGAGCGCCCACGCCCCGACGCCGACATGCGTACCCGGGACGGCGGTCGCCAGCGAGACGAAGCAGTCCTTCGGCCGGTAGGCCGCCATCAGCGCCGCCCGGACCCGCTCCGCCGCCTCCGGCGCCTCGGCGTGGGCAATTCCGAAACGGACGGCGGCAGGCTTTGGCGAGAGCTGCTTCTCCAGCAGGCTCAGCACTCGCGGTACGACATTCGCGCCTCCCCGCACACGGTTCAGCGGGACGACGGCGCCGTCCCCATCCAGGCCGAGAATCGGCTTGACGTTCAGCAGGCCGGCGAGCCAGGCCTTGCCTCGCGTCACCCGGCCGGAACGCAGCTTGAGCTCGACCCTGTCCCGAATTGTTTCGTCACCGAACATCACCTGGAGCGGCACCAGGGCGATGTGATGCCGGTCCAGTACCACGTCGGGAAGGTCGCAGGAGCGGGCGGCCACGACTGCGACCGGACGACGCTCGTCATGAGCCAGGCGCCGGTGCTGCGCCCGCATGTCCTCAGCCTTCGTGGCGTCGATGGTGCCCCAGCGCCCTGCGTAAGTAAAGACGGCTTCCGGCGTATTCGTGTGCACATGGACCTTCAGAATATCACCGGCAACCACCACCTGAACCGATCCGCCGAAATTCCGGAGCTGGGTCCGGACTTCGTTGGCGGCGGGGAGCTGGCTGCTACGGACGCGCACTTCGGTGCAGAACTGGAAGTCCCGCCCCGCCGCCCCGCCCGCAAGCGCTGCGGGCATCATCGCTTCCGCCGCCTCGGCAAACGGAGCGGCGGGGAGGATCGGGTCGCCATCGATGAGGCGGACCACGCCCTCGATCATGCGCACGAATCCCACGCCCCCGGCGTCGAAGACTCCCGCCTCCTTGAGGACCGCCATCAGCTCCGGCGTCCGGGCCAGGGAGAGCTCACCCTCGGCCAGCAGTCGGGCCATGAAGACGGAGATGTCGGGAGAGTCGTTGGCGGCGCGTTCCGCGGCGATGGGAGCCTCCCGGGCCACGGTCAGAATGGTGCCCTCGCGCGGATCGTCGAGGGAGGTGGACAGCCGCTCGGCGCCCTGGTGGATGGCGAGGGCGACCTCCTGGGCGGTGATCTGGTCCCGGCCGTCGATGGCGTCCGCGAAGCCGAGAAGGAAATGGGCCAGCATCATGCCGGAATTGCCGCGCGCGGCCGTGCGTGCGGTCCCGGAAAGCGACGCGTCGCCGAGCGCCCGGAGGGCGTCGGCGACGGCACGCAGCGTGAGACTGAAGTTGGTCTCGGTGTCCCCGTCAGGAACGGGAAAGACGGTGATCCGATTGATCTCCTCGCGGCCGGCCGCCGCGGCGAAGAGCGACCGCGCGAGACGCGGGCCGTCGACGTACCGGATGCCAACCGTCATTGGGACGGAGGCTACTCCGCCGTGACGGTGACGCGCAGTTCAGCGTGAACGTCCGGATGCAGCCGGACCGGGACGGTGTGCAGACCCACGGTCTTGATCGGGTGCTCCAGCTCGATCCGCCGCCGGTCCAGCTCGATGCCCTGTGCGGTGAGCGCGTCGGCCAGGTCCTGCGCTGTGATCGAGCCAAAGAGCCGGTCGCCTTCGCCCGCCTTGCGCGACAGGGCGAGCGGAGCGGCGGCGAGCTTTGCGGCCGTGGCCTCCGCGGCGGAACGCTCCTCGGCGACGCGGGCCAGCCGGGCCTTTGACTCCGAGGCGATCCGCTTCCGGTTGCCGTCCGTGGCTTCGTAGGCGAGCCCCTTCGGCAGCAGGAAGTTGCGGGCGTAGCCCGGCTTCACCTTCACGAGATCGCCGGCCTTGCCGAGCGTCTTGATGTCTTCGCGCAGAATCACTTCCATCGATCACTCCGTTCGCTGCCGGCAGCGAAACGCCGCCGGAAATCCACCCAGGTGTCCGCCAGTCCGAGCGAGAAGCAGCCGCCCAGCACGACCGGCAGGATGATGATCACGCCAATTCCGATGACAACCAGCACCGGGAGTGGAAATCCCCCGACGCCGCCCCACATGATTGCGGCCCCGCGCGCGGCGTACAGCCCACCCACGACCAGGGCGAAATTGCCCAGCGGTTGCCGCAGCTCGACCGGGAGCGGCAGCACGATGGCGACCAGGGCCAGGACCACGCCCCACACCAGCTGATCGGTAAAACGGAACTCGGCGAACCGCTCTGCCGGCTCGCCGACCGGTGTGGCAGCCAACCGGTGATACCAGGACCAGGCGATGGCCAGCCCGGGCAGCATCGCCAGCATCAGAAGGGCGGGGAAGAGCTCCGCCATCCAGCCGACGCTTCCCGCCATCGCGTCGACGAAAATCTGCGCTGCCTCGGCCCGCTCGGGGCTGAGTGCCCGCAGCTCCGCGAGCAACTGGCGGCACTGCTCCCAGCCCAGGCGCGTGACAGCCAGCTGCAGGTCCTGCCACCGCGTCCCGAGCGACCAGATCCACCCAGTTGCCCCGCCGAGGCCGAAGATCGTCGCCAGCAGCGCCCCCGGGACCAGGCGCCGTCGACCGACAAGCATCAGGGCGACAAACCCCGCCGTGACGAAGCAAGGCCACGCCTGGGTGAGCTGCGAAACGAGGTCGCCGGGCTGCCAGAGGGACACCGCCAGCCACAGCCCCGCCGCTCCGATCCACAGCCACTCCCGCAGCGTGGCCGGTCGTGACGCCACTAGAAGCCCCGCCAACGGCCCCAGCACGAACAACGGCGGGAAGAGGAGCAGGTACCCCAACAGGAGGAGTACCGCCCGCAAGGTCACTCCCGGTCGAGGGAGTGCCTGACTGCCGAGTTCACCCACCACCCCTCACGTAGGGCAGCAGCGCCAGGTAACGGGCCCGCTTGATTGCGGTGGCCAGCTGGCGCTGGTGTCTGGCGGTCACGCCGGAAAGGCGGGCCGGCAGGATCTTGCCCCGATCGGTAATAAAGCGGGACAGCAGCTTCTCGTCCTTGAAATCGACGTAGCGGAGGCCGGCTTCGGCGAGCGGGTCGCCTTTCTTCATGCGCTTCATGATCATTCGTCGTCTTCCTCCAGCTTGCGGTCAGTCGTATCGCGGGACGGGGTGTAGTCGTTTTCATCTGCCACGACGAGGAAGCGGAGCACGCCCTCGTCGAGCTTGATGGCGCGCTCAAACTCGGGCAGCTGCGTCGGCAGCGCCTTGAAGGCGGCGACGACGTAGTACCCCGTCTCCCGGCGCTTGATCGGGTAGGCGAGCGTGCGCTTGCCCCAATGGGTCAGCGTCGGCTGCTCATCCCCGTCCTGCTGGATGAGGGCATGAAAGCGATTGAGTTTTTCGGTGATGGCGGTCTCTTCGAGCGCACTGTCGAAGATATAGACCGCCTCGTACGGACGGGCCATGGCACCTTCCTTTGGTCTGGACGCCCCGGCCATGGTGCAGGCGCGGGGAGGCGATTTGTGAGCCGGAAAACGTAGCAGGGCGACGGGGTTAACGGTAGCCCAGGTCCCCGGCGGCGTGTCGTAGGGGTCGCATAGATGCGACCCCTGCTACCGCCGCCGGCCGAACAGCCGGAGCAGCATCAGGAAGAGGTTGATGAACGCCAGGTACAGTCCGAGCGCGCCGACCACCGCATACGCGCCGACCTTCCCCTCAGGAAGTGCCAGCGCCATGGCCCGGAGCTGTTGGGCCCGGTACGCCGTCAGGGCGGTGAACACCAGGACGCCACAGACGGACAGGACGAACTGGAACATGTCGTTCTGCCAGAAGATCCCGACGATCGAGGCGATGATCACGCCGAACAGGCCCATCATGGCGAACTGGCCGACGCCGGTGAGGTCCCGCTTGGTGATGGTGCCGTAGAGCGCGAGTGCGCCGAAGGTGGCCGAGGTCGTGAGGAAGGTGCTGGCGATGGACGCGCCGGTGTAGGCCAGGAAGATGAACGCCAGCGAGATCCCGTTCACCGCGGCGTAGACCGAGAACACGATGGCCGCAGTGCTCGGCGTCATCGTATCCACCTTGGCCGACAGGAAGATGACGAATCCGATCGGGGCCAGCAGGACCATCCAGAATAACAGCCGGTTCTGCTGCAGCATGCCGAGGAGCGCGGGACTCGAGGCGACGAACAGCGCGGTGAGCGCCGTGATCCCCAGCCCGACGAACATCCAGCCATACACCTTCTGCAGGAAGCTGGCGACGCGGGCCGATTCTGCCGCGGCTCCGCGCATGGTCTGGGAGGGAGAGCCGAACGGGTTCGACATGAAGATCTCGCAAGACAAGGGTGAGCGGAATCTAGACGGACGCCTGTGCCGGTGCAGGACCGGGCCGTCACCAGTCCCGATTGGCGCCCGGCCCTTTCTTGGGGCGCTGACCCTGGTGGCTGGAGAGCTGCTGCCGCTCCACCGCCTCCAGCAGAGAGCGGGCTTCGGCTTCACTCAGCTCCTCCACCGACTCGCCTTCGTCGCCCCCCTGACCGCCGCCCGCCATGGCACCCACTGCCGTGGCGGTGTTCGCGTCGAGCCCCTCCTCCCGCATGTTGCCGCGGCCGAAGTCCGCCCGCCCGCCCCGGCCCGGTGAGCCGCCGGAGCGGGTGTCGCCCCGCTTCCGGAGCGCCAGTTCGAGATTGTACTTCGCGTCGACGTCGTTGGGGTCGAGCTTGAGCGCCTCCTCGTAGGCCTGGACCGCACGGCCGAGGTAGTCGCTCATCTCGTTGGCATCCTCCGCGGCGCGCACGTAGGCATTGCCCATGTTGAAATAGGCTCGTTCCCTGAGCTGATCTGATCCATTGAGCGCGTCGCGCCAGGTCTGGGCGGCATCGCGATACTGGCTCATCCGGTAGAGGGCATTCCCCGAGTTGTACCTGATCTCCGGGCCGCCCTGCTGCTGCAGCACGGCCTGGTACGATTCGAACGCCTCCTTGTACTTGCCCGATTCATACAGCTGCTGCCCGCGCACCAGCTGCGCCCGGCCCCCGCCTCCACAGCTGCCGAGCAGGATCAGGCCGAGCACCGCGGCGGCGGAGCGGGTGGTACGGGCGACCACATTGCTGGCGGCCCCCGCCGGGGCGGGGAACGGTCGGCGCACCGGTTGCGACAGCAGCAGCTCGAGGGTCAGCGCGAGGACCGCGAGCGCCAGCGGCCACTGGTAGCGCTCGATCGGCTCGGTGGAGGCCTGAGTGGCCAGGGTGCGCGCCTCGAGGTTGCCCAGGGCCTCGGCGAGGCGCTGCATGGCCGTGGCGTCATCCCAGCGGGCGTAGGCGGCATTGGAGGCATCGGCGATCCGCTTGAGGTCGACCTCGTTCAGCCGGGAGACCACCGGCCGGCCGATCCCGTCGAGATGCCAGGCGCCCTCCTCCGCGCCGGAGTCGGCGGGGACGCGCGCGCCAGCTTCCGTGCCGATGCCGACGGCAAACACCGGCAGTCGTGCGGTGCGCAACAGCTGCAGCACCGGGGGCAGCTCACCTTCGGAACGCTCTCCGTCAGACAGCAGCAGGACGGCGCGGGAGCCGAGCAGCGTGCCCTCGCGTCGCAGGGCGCGCTCGGAGACCCGGAGCGCCGCGGAGATATCGGTCGCGGGATCGGCGACATCGTCCGGTGTCGCGGCATCGAGGAACTGGCGCAGGGTACCAAGTTCGGCTGTCGGCGGCAGCTGCAGAAAGGCGGAGCCGCCAAAGATCACGAGGCCGATGCGGTCGCCGGGGCGCGAGGCGGCCAGTTGCCAGGCCAGTTCCTTGGCGAGCTGCAGCCGGGTTTCGCCACGCACATCCGCGACCTTCATGGAGCGCGAGAGATCGAGGGCGACGATGATGTCGCGGCCGGTGCGCGAGAGCGAAGCGGCATGTCGCCCGATCTGCGGCCGGGCGAGTGCGAGGATCGCGGCGGCGAAGGCGATCCAGCGCAGTGCCTGCCGCCACCGGGGCACCGGGCCGGGAAGGGTCGAGGTGCGTCCGAGCAGCGCCGGGTCGCCGAAGCTGCCCAATGCACCGTCGCGCTCCCGGCTGGCGATCCGCCCGAGCAGCCAGAGGGCGGGCAGGACGGCGACAAGCACGAGGGCCGCAGGCTGGGCGAAGATGCTCATGGCAGGGTCCGCAGCCAGGTGGCGCGGAGCAGCGCCTCGGTCAGCACCATCGCGAGCCCGATGCCGACGAGCCAGGGGAACAGCTCGTGATACTCCCGCGTTTCGCTGATCTCCACTTCGATCCGCTCCAGCGGGTCGACCACCGAGATCACATCCTGGAGGGCCTGCGGGTCGGTCGCCTTGTAGTACTGCCCCCCGGTTCGGGCGGCGATGTCCTTGAGCGCCACCTCATCCCGGTGGGAGAGCCGCCCGGAGAGGGTCCGCAGGCTCCAGACCCCGTTCAGGGCGACGGCGCCGGTGTCCGCGGAACTCAGGCCGATGGAATGGATGCGAATGCCCAGCGCACGCGCCGCTTCCGCCGCCTGGACCGGCGAGGGCTCGCCGGTGTTGTTGGCCCCGTCCGTGATCAGGACGACGGCGCAGGCGTTCCGCTGCAGGTTCTTCAGCTGGTTGAGGGCAAGCGCGAGTGCGCTACCGATCGCGGTCCCATCGGGCAGCTGGCCGATCTCCACTTGACCGACGAGACGGTCCAGCACATCGGCGTCACTGGTGAGTGGCGCCTGCAGCATGGCCTTCCCTGCGAAGACGACCAGGCCCATGAGATCGCCGTCTCGGCGGTGAATGAACTCCTGCACCACGGTCTTGGCGACGGCGAGCCGGTTGCCGGGCTGGAAGTCGGACGCTTTCATGCTGCTCGAGATATCCAGCACCAGCATCAGATTGCGGGAGCGCACCCGGGTCGGTTCCGCCTTGCCCGGGACCTGGGGCCGCGCGAGGCCGAGCACGAGGAGCGCGAGACCGCCCACGGCGAGGAGTTGCGGCAGGCGATGCCACCCTTCCCTGGCGGAGGGCGGCATCCCCTTGGCGAAGCGCAGCGCGGGGAAGGCGATGCGATAGAATGGTGCGGCGCGGCGATGCCTGAACCACCGCAGGAGGAGCAGCAGCGGCACCAGACTCAGCAGCAGGAACCAGGGGCTACCGAAGCGCATCGGTCACCTCCGGCCCGGCCGCGACGGCATCCCACCCCTGCAGCAGTGCACGGGCGCGTCCGAGATGCTCCTCGGCCGCCGGGCGGTCCGGCCGGATCCGGGCAAACTTCACCAGATCGGCCTCGCCGAGCAGGCGCTCGCAGCTGGCGCGTGCCGTGCCCGTCGACAGCACTGCGGGCAGGGCCCGACCGACTTCGGGGGTGGTGAGGCCCAGATGGGGCATCGCCCCGGCGGCGAGCAGGCAGTCGCGCAGCACCTCGGCGACATCGGCATAGAACGGAGCGGCGCCATTGGTACTGGAGCGGAGCGCGGCATCGAGCGCGTCCAGTCGCGCCAGCGCGGCGGCGAACGGCCCACGGGGAAGGAGCACCGGTTTGGCAAGGCGGACCCGGCGTCCGCCCCCGCGGCGCCAGAGCCAGTACGCCGCGACCACCATGAGGACCAGCAATCCGGCGAGCGGCCCCCAAAGCGGGCCAGCCAGGGCAATGAGCGGCTTGATGTCCTTGAGCTGCGGATTCCCCTCCGGCGCAAGGGACGCGATCACCATGCGGATCGACGGCCCGAGCAGCGTATCCGGAGGTGCGCCGGGCTTGGTGCGATAGAGCAGCCCGAAGATGGGCACTGGCTGCTCGCCGACGCGGTAGAATGCCATGCGGATCTTGCCGCGCCAGGCCCGGTCACCGGCACCGCGGAGCGTGTCGGTACTCAGGAGGCGCAATCCGTCCGGCAGATTCAGCATCACCCGCGGTGCGGTTTCCAGCAGCTCCTGGCCGGGCGAGAGCTCCACCGTCACCAGAAAGGTGACCGGATCGCCCAGCGTGGCGCGGGGCACCTCCTGGCGCAGCTCCATCCGCTGCGCCACGAGCGGTCGGCACACCGCGACAACCAGGAGGAACGGCAGGATGCGGCGCATCACTAGTACCTGCGGCGCTCCCGGCGGCTGAAGAAAGCAGCGAGGGGCTCGCCGTACTGCTGGTCGGTGTGGAGTCGGAGCAGGTCGACACCGCGACGGAGGCAGTGATTGCTGAAGCCATCATCGAACGCCTGCCGTGCCGCCCGGAAGTGCTCACGCACGTCCGCCCGGCCGGTGTCGACCACCCGCCAGTCATCCTGCTCCGGATCCCAGAGCGTCACCAGCCCGACCGGCGGGAGCTCCCGCTCGCGCGGGTCCACCAGCTGCAGGGCGACGACATCGTTGCGCCAGGCGAGGCGGTCGAGCGCGGGCCAGCTGCTGTCGTCCAGAAAATCGGAGAGGACCACCACCATGCTCCGGTGGCGCAGCAGTGGTTCGATGAGGTCGAGACTCTGCCCCAGATCCGTCGCCCGTTCCTGCGGTGCATACGACAGGATCTGACTCACCACGCCCAGGGCCTGTCGCCGTCCGCTGCGGGGCGGACTGAACCATTCGACCCGGTCGGAAAAGAACGCGGCGCCGACCCGGTCCCGGTGGCGGGTGGCGGAGAGGGCCAAGACAGCACCAAGCTCCGCCGCGAGTTCCCGCTTGGTCCGGGAGACGCTGCCGAAGCCGCTCGAGGCGCTGACATCGAGCAGCAGCAGGAGCGTGAGCTGCCGGTCCTCGTGGAACCGCTTGATGAACGGGGTGCCGAGGCGGGCGGTCACGTTCCAGTCGATGGTGCGAATGTCGTCGCCGGGGAGGTATTCCCGCACCTCCGCGAACTCGATCCCGCGCCCGCGAAAGGTGCTGGCGTAGTCGCCGGCGACGAGATCCCGCACCAGCTCCCGCGTCGTGATCTCGATCCGGCGGACTTCGCGGGCGAGCTCCGCCGGCGTCACGGCACCTGCACGGCGGCGAGAATGCGATCCAGCATCTGGTCGGAGGTCAGCCCCTCTGCCTCGGCCTGATACGTCGGGATGAGGCGGTGGCGAATGGTGTCGTGGGCCATCCCCTTGATATCCTCCGGCAGCACATACGCCCGGCCCTGCAGGAAGGCATGGGCCTTGGCCGCCTTCACCAGGTAGATGCCGGCCCGGGGCGAGGCACCGAACTGGATCATCGACTTCAGATCGGGGAGCTTCCAGCGCTCCGGCTCGCGGGTCGCAGTGACGATGTCGAGCACGTACTCCTTGATCCGCTCATCGACATAGACGGTCCGCACGATTTCCCTCGCTTGCAGCACCCGGTCGGGATGGAGCACCGCATGCGTCGTGGGCTCGGGGCCGTCAGTCATCCGGTCGATGATTTCGCGTTCCTCGGTCCGGCTCGGGTAACCGACCACCAGCTTGAAGAGGAAGCGGTCGACCTGCGCCTCCGGCAGCGGATAGGTGCCTTCGTGTTCGAGCGGATTCTGGGTGGCGAGCACCAGGAAGAGCGGGGGCAGCCGGTGGCTGGTCCCGCCGATCGTCACCTGGCGCTCCTGCATGCACTCGAGCAGCGCGCTCTGCACTTTCGAGGGGGCGCGGTTGACCTCGTCGGCCAGGAGGATGTTGGTGAAGATCGGGCCCTGCTGCACCGAGAAGTCGCCGCTCTTCTGGTTGTAGATCATCGTGCCGAGCAGGTCGGCGGGCAGCAGGTCCGGCGTAAACTGGACCCGGCGGCAGTCGCAGTCGATGGTCGAGGCAAGGGTGCGCACCGCGAGCGTCTTGGCCAGGCCAGGGAGCCCTTCCAGGAGCAGGTGCCCGTCCGCCAGCAGCCCGATCAGCAGACTCTCCAGCAGCTTCTGCTGCCCGACAATCACCCGGCCGATCTCGGTGAGGACCTCGCGGAAGATCGCACTCTCCGCCGCGATCTCCGGAGTGCGGGCGAGGGCGGACTCGGGCGCGAAACGAGCGAGCGGTGCGCTCTGCGTGATGGTCATGCGGGCAGCATCCTCGGCGGAGGGGAGCGGGTGGCGGTTCAGTGACGCTGGGAGTGGGTCAGCGCGGGACCGCAAAATTATACGGCGGTGCGGGTAGGCGGGAGTGGCAGATGGATTGCTGGACACAAAGGTTGGACGGAACCCTTCGCGTAATGCACCTTTCCCGCTCACTCACCACGCGGTACCTCGTCAACTGCTGTAGACCGACCAGGACACCCGCGCACCGCGGGCCTTTCCTCCGACTCGCGAATCGCTGGTCCGCGCGTTCACCAGCGGGGATTCGGGTGGGCGCCGGGCCGGCTTCGATGCGCTGGTGGCGGCCTACTGGCGGCCGGCGTATGCCCATCTCCGGCTTCGCTGGCGCCTGGAGCCGGCGGACGTGGAAGATTGGGTTCAGGAGTTCTTCAGCGAATACGACCCCGCGCAGGCTCGATTCCGGACCTTCCTCCGTTTCTGCCTCGATCGGTTCGCGGCCAAGGCCCACCGCGTGGATCTCCGGTTCAAACGGGGCGGCGGCGCGGTGCACCTGTCGCTGGATTTTGCCGGCGCGGAGCAGGCGCTGGAGGAACCGGCGCCGGGGCAGTCCGAGGAGCACGCCTTCGACCGCGAGTGGGTGCGCTCGCTCTTCGATGGCGCCATCGACGCGCTGGCGCTGGAGTGTCGTGCCAACGGGCACGAGATCCGCTACGAGGTCTTTACGCAGTACGATCTGGCTCCGGATGGGGATGCAGTTCGGCCGACCTATCGCGCCATCGCCGAGCGACTGGGCATCCCCGTGACCCAGGTGACCAATCACCTCGCCTGGTCGAGGCGCCGGCTTCGGGTCCTGTTGCTCGAGCGGCTGCGCGACCTGTGCGGCAGCGAGGCGGAGTTCCAGGACGAGGCCGTCGCGCTCTTCGGAACGGATGCAGCATGAGTCCCATCACCGGCGAGACCCTGCGTCACCTCCAGCGGGTGCTCGAGGAGCCCGACCTCGAAGGGGAACGCTACCGGCTCGGCCCGCTGCTGGGTCGAGGCGGGATGGGGATCGTCTATCAGGCCACCGACGTCGCCCTGGGGCGGGAGGTGGCGCTCAAGGTGCTGCGCCCGGAGTTCACGGAGGGCGCCGCCGATGTCCGCTTCCGCCGTGAAGCACAGATCCTCGCCCGGCTGGAGCATCCGGGGATCGTGGCGGCGCACGCTGTGGGGACGTTGCGTGACGGCCGCAGGTTTTACGTGATGAAGCTGGTGCGGGGAGCCCGGCTTGATGACTCTTCCCAGCGACGGTCGCTGCCGGATCGGCTGCGCAGCTTTCTCCGCATCTGCGAGACGATCGAGTTTGCCCACGTGCGCGGAGTGATCCACCGCGATTCCGGCTCTCCGTGACGCCGAAGGAGGCCGTCCTGAAAGCGAACGGGCTCGATGTTCTCGTCCTGCCGCTCGCGGGCGTGAGTCTGGATGGGCAATTCGGATTCCGGGTCGGGCGCGGGGTCAACCTCCACGCGAGCACACTCCACGTCACCAGCCGGCTGGCTCCCGTTCCAGCTCCGAGGAGCTGAGTGTCCGGGAGACAGGTGGGGCCCGGAAGCATCGCTTCCGGGCCCCGTGTCGCCTTCCACCCGCTGCCGCGCTAGACGTTGAAGCGGAACAGCATTACATCGCCATCCTGCACGACGTATTCCTTCCCCTCCGCGCGGGCGATGCCCTGTTCCCGGGCCGGCTTCCACCCGCCGACGCGGATGAAGTCGTCGAAGGCGACGGTCTCCGCCTTGATGAAGCCCTTCTCGAAATCGGTGTGGATGACGGCGGCGGCCTGCGGTGCCCGATCACCCCGATGGATGGTCCAGGCCCGGACCTCCTTCTCACCGGCGGTGAAGTAGCTCTGCAGCCCGAGCAGGTGATACGCCGCCTTGGCCAGCCGATCGAGCCCTGATTCCGTGGCGCCGAGCGAGGCGAGAAACTCCTGCCGGTCCTCCGGCGCCAGCTCGGCGAGCTCCGCCTCCACCTTGCCGGAGAAGATGACCAGCTCCGCCGTCTCGCCATCGGCTGCGATGGACCGCCGCAGCGACTCGACGTGGGCGTTTCCGGTCACGATTTCGCTCTCCAGCACGTTGGCGGCGTACAACACAGGCTTGGCGGTGAGCAGGTTGAAGCTGCGCCAGACGGGCAGCTCCTCGTCGGTGGGTGTGACGGAGCGGGCCGGCTTGCCCGCGGCGAGGGCATCGCGCGCGGCGGTGAGCAGACGGGCCTCGATCTTCGCCAGTGCATCGCCGGACTTGGCGGTGCGCACCGTCTTCTCCAGGCGCTTTTCCACCGACGCGAGGTCGGCGAGCTGGAGTTCGATGTTGATGACTTCCCGGTCCCGCGCGGGGTCCACCGAGCCCATCACGTGCTGGGTGTCCGGATCCTCGAAGCAGCGGATGACCTGCACGATCGCATCAACTTCGCGGATGTTGGCGAGGAACTGATTGCCGAGGCCCTCGCCCTGGCTGGCGCCCTTCACCAGTCCGGCGATATCCAGGAATTCCACGGTCGCCGGCACGATGCGCTGGGGCGAGATGATCTTTGCGATCGCCACGAGCCGCGGATCGGGGACGGTGACGACGCCGGTGTTCGGTTCGATCGTGGCGAAGGGATAGTTCGCCACCAGGGCGCCCGCCGACGTGAGCGCGTTGAACAGCGTCGACTTGCCGACGTTGGGGAGTCCGACGATTCCGAGCCTGAGCATGCGTGCTACCGGCTGAGTGAGACGAACCAGGGGGCCAGCACCAGCGACACGACGCTCATCAGCTTGATGAGGATGTTCATCGCCGGCCCGGAGGTGTCCTTGAAGGGATCGCCGACGGTATCGCCGACGACGGCGGCGCGGTGGGCATCCGAGCCCTTGCCGCCGTGCTCACCGCCCTCAATGAGCTTCTTGGCATTGTCCCAGGCCCCGCCGGCGTTGGCCATGAACAGCGCCAGCAGGACGCCGGAGAGTGTCGCGCCGGCGAGCATGCCGCCGAGCGCCTCGACGCCAAGTCCGGCCCCGATCACGACGGGGGCGGCGATGGCGATCACACCGGGCAGGATCATCTCCCGCAGCGCCGCCCTGGTGGAGATGTCCACGCAGCGGGCACTGTCCGGCTTGGCGGTGCCGGCCATCAGGCCGGGGATCTCGCGGAACTGGCGCCGGACCTCTTCGACCATTCCGGCCGCGGCGCGGCCCACTGCGGTCATGGTCAGCGCGCCGATCACGAAGGGCAGGGTGCCGCCGATGAACAGGCCGATGACGACCATCGGGTTGATGAGGTCGAGGACCAGCGGCGGCCCGCCCTGGGCCACGGCGGCGGCGTAGGCGCTGAACAGGGCCAGCGCGGTCAGGGCCGCGGAGCCGATCGCGAAGCCCTTGCCGATGGCCGCGGTGGTGTTGCCGAGCGCGTCGAGCCCGTCGGTGATCTTGCGGACCGCCGGTCCGAGGTTGCTCATCTGCGCGATCCCGCCGGCGTTGTCGGCGATCGGTCCGTAGGCGTCCACCGACATGGTCACCCCGACCGTCGCGAGCATGCCGACGGCGGCGATCGCGATGCCATAGAGCCCGGCCGACTGATAGCTCACGAAGATGCCGGCGCAGATGAGCAGCAGCGGCAGCAGGGTGGACATCATCCCGACCGAGAGCCCAGCGATGATGTTGGTCGCCGGGCCGGTGAGCGAGGCCGTGGCGATGTCGCGGACCGGCTTGGCGCTGGTGTAATACTCGGTCACCATGCCGATGGCGATGCCGGCCACCGTCCCGGCAACCACCGACCAGAATGCGCCCAGCACCGGCAGCCCGGTCATGCCGATGGGGAGTTGCAGGCAGATGAAATACGCGGCGACCACAAACGCGCCGGCGGCGAGCAGCGTGGTGGCGCGCAGCGCGTTCGCCGGGTTGCCCCGTTCGAGGAGCCGCATGCCGGCGATGCCGAGCAGCGAGGCGATCAGTCCCGCCACGGTGAGCAGGATGGGCAGCGCGACGGCATTTCCGCGGGAGTCGAGCGGGATGGCGGAGCTGGTGGCGGCGAGCGCCACCGTCGCGATGATCGCGCCGACGTAGCTCTCGAAGATATCGGCGCCCATGCCCGCCACGTCGCCCACGTTGTCGCCCACGTTGTCGGCGATGGTCGCGGGGTTGCGCGGATCATCCTCGGGGATGCCGGCTTCGACCTTGCCGACGAGGTCCGCGCCGACATCGGCCGCCTTGGTGAAGATGCCGCCACCGACCCGGGCAAAGAGCGCGATGCTCGAGGCGCCCATGGCGAAGCCGCTGATGACCTGGCTGAACCGGACGAACGCCGGCTGCAGCCCTTCGGTGAGCGATTCCACGCTGCCCTGCGGCATGACCAGCGCGGTGACGATCCCGATGCCGACCAGTCCGAGGGCGGCCACCGCGAGGCCCATCACCGCGCCGCCGTTGAAGGCGATGCGCAACGCGCTCGCCTGTCCGCTGGCGCGCGCCGCTTCCGCCGTCCGCACATTGGCCTTGGTGGCCGCCTTCATGCCGAAGAGACCGGCGGCAATCGAGCAGAGGCCGCCGAAGATGTACGCCAGCGCGGTCTGCGCGCCGACCGCCCAACCGAGCAGCAGGGCGACCGCCAGAATGAAGGGCCCGAGGACGGTGTATTCCCGGCGGAGAAAGGCCATCGCGCCCTGCTCGATCAACCCCGCAAGCTCCTGCATGGCGGTCGAGCCGGCGGACTGGGTCGTGATGTAGCGGTAGATGACCGCCGCGACGCTGAGGCCAAGCAGACCGGCGGCGATCGCGATCAGGGCGGGGAGGGGCAGGGGCATGGCAGGCTCTAGCCGTTGTTGTATCGGTTCATCGCGAGTTCGATTCCGTCACGCAGCCAGCACTCCACGGCCTCGCTCATCGGATCCAGCAGCGTGGTCAACTCCGCTCGCTCGGCGGTGGGAATGGCGCCCAGGACAAAGTCGGCCGTATCCCGGGTGCCGGCCGGCAACGGGCCGATCCCGATCCGCAGCCGGGCGTAGTCCTGCCGCCTGAGTGCGCCCTCGATGCTCTTGAGTCCGTTGTGCCCGCCAGCGGAGCCGGCGCCGCGCAGTCGGAATTTCCCCGTCGGCAGGGCGAAGTCGTCGACCAGGACCAGCAGTTCCGTCGCGGGATCGAACCCCGGAAGCGCTCGGAGCGGCGCCAGCGCGGCCCCGCTCCGATTCATGTAGGTCAGCGGTTTCAGGAGCGTGACATCCCGGCCCAGTGCCCGCCCGCGGATCTCGCGGGCAGAGGGGACTCGGCGGAAGGGCAGCAGGTCCCAGCGGGCGGCGAGATGGTCGGCCAAGAGAAACCCGGCGTTGTGCCGGGTGTTCTCGTACTCCGGGCCCGGATTGCCCAGGCCGATGATGGTCCGCAGGGCCTAGGCCTTGGCGTCGGCTTCCCCGTCGGGCTTGGCCTTCCGGATCAGCTCCGGCTCCGTGCCGGCCGCGGCGACGGCCGCAACCGGGGCCACCACCTCTTCGGTCCGCGGAGCGACCACCGAGCAGACCGGCAGGTTGGGATCGTTCAGGATCCTGACCTTGGGCAGCGTCACATCCCGGACGTAGATCGACTTGCCGATGCCGAGCGGGGTCACGTCGAGGTCGACGTGGGCCGGGATATCCGCCGGGAAGCAGCGGATCTCCAGCTTGTAGAGCACCTGGTCGAGTACGCCGCCGAAATTGCGGACGCCATCGGAGGTACCGGTGAGGTGCACTGGGACTTCCAGCGAGATCTCCTCGTCGCCGCGGACCTCGTACAGGTCCACGTGCAGGATGTCGGTCTGGCGCAGCGGATGGCGCTGGATTTCGCGAATGAGCGCCTTGACCGCCGTCCCGCCGTCGATCGTGACGTCGAGAATTGCGCTGCCGGCTCCGCCCGCCTTGATCAGTCTGGCCAGGGCCGCGCTGTCGATGCTGAGCGATTCGGCTGGGCGGTTATGGCCGTAGATCACGGCGGGGACCCGGCCGGCACTGCGAAGCGTGCGGGCGGCGCCCTTCCCGTGATCGGGGCGGCGGGTGGTCTGCAGGGAAGTCTGGTTTGCCATGGTCCGGTCCTTCGGGTCTCAGTCGAACAGCGAACTGACGGACTGATCGCTGTGAGTGTAACCGATCGCTTTCGCCAGCAGAGGTGCGATCGACAATACCTTGAGTCGGTCAAACTGCCGCTCGGGGGGGAGGCCGATGGTGTTGGTCACCGCCACCTCCGTCACCGGGCTGTTCATCAAGCGCTCGACCGCCGGCCCCGACAGCAGGGCGTGGGTGGCGCAACAGTAGATGTCCTCCGCTCCGAGCCGCTTGAGGGCGTGGATCGCTTCCGACATCGTGCCGCCGGTATCGATCATGTCGTCGGGGATAATGCAGTCCTTCCCCTTGACGTCACCCACCACATTCACGACTTCCGCCACGTTGGCCGAGGGCCGGCGCTTGTCGATGATCGCCAGCGTGGCGTTGAGCCGCTTGGCGAATCCGCGGGCCATCTTGGCGCCACCCACATCCGACGCGACAACGGCGAGGTCCCGCAACGACTTCTGCCGGTAGTGATTGATGAACACCGGCGCGGCGTACAGGTGGTCCACCGGCAGGTCGAAGAAACCCTGCATCTGGTGGGAATGGAAATCCATTCCGAGCACCCGGTCCGTCCCCGCCGTGGACACCATGTTGGCCATCAACTTGGCGCTGATGGCGACCCGGGGCTGATCCTTGCGGTCCTGCCGGGCGTAGCCAAAGTACGGAATCACCGCCGTGATCCGCGCCGCGCTGGCCCGCCGCGCGGCGTCGATCAGGAGCAGGAGCTCGATCAGATGCTCCGCCGGTGGATTCGTCGGCTGAATCACGAAGACGTCCCGGCCGCGGACGTTCTCGTCGATCTTGATGAACAACTCGCCATCGGCGAAGCGCTTCACCGTCACCTGGCAGAGCGGCTGGCCGAGGTGGGCGGCAACCTCCTCGGCGAGCGGCCGATTGGCCGACCCGGAGAGAAGAAGCATCTGGCTGCGCTGTAGCAATTCGCTCATAAGTCGAGCCGGCCAAAATAGCCGGGGATGAGGGGTTAGGTCAACTGTGAGTCGTCAGCCATGAGCGTTCAGCGTTCGGCGTTCAGCAAACTGCCACCTGCCCGCTGCCACCTTCAGGGATGGACGGCCGGAATGCCATACACTGCGGCCAGACAGTAGCAGGTACCCGCGCCCACCGCAGGATCAACGAATCCCCGATGGAGGAGGAAAAGGCGGTCCCGTTCGGGCATGCTGGGAGCACGTCAGGGGGAGCGAGGCGGGAGGCAGCGATTGGCCCCGGTGGATTCGAACCACCATTCGCAGATCCAAAGTCTGCTGTCCTGCCATTGGACGAGGGGCCAGTGGAGATGAAAGTAAGGTGGGGGGGAGGGAGCAGGGAGTAGGGAGCAGGCGCTAGGCGGCTGACGGCTGGCGGGTTAGCTCCCCCCCGCCTCCACCGCGAGCACCTGGCCCAGCTTCCGGCTCAACATCAGTTGTGCGTCATCCCGTTCCCGCGTGGTCCGATAGACGGCAAAGAGTGTCGCCCCGGAGCCCGTCATGCGGCAGAGCAAGGGATGCGTTCCGGCGAGCGCCTCGAATCCGGCCCTGAGTTCCGGCAACCGTCCGAAGAGCGCAAACTCGAAATCATTCCCTGCCAGTCGTCCGATGCTGCCCCAGCCCTGCAGCGCCTCGAGATCGAGCGCCACCGCCCCGCGCTTGCCGGCGCTCTGCCATGCCGCATCCACTTGGCGGTAGGCGTCCGGGGTGCTCACCGACACCGGTGGTATCAGCAGCAGCGCCGGCGCGGCCGGCAGCGGCGGGAGGCGCAGCATACGCTCGCCATGCCCCCACGCCAGGGCCAGTGCACCGCCGCTGGCGAAGAACGGGACGTCGCTGCCGAGGCGGGCGGCGAACTGGAGCAGCTCGGCACGGGGGACGGCATTGTTGGCCAGTTGATTGACGGCGAGGAGCGCCGCTGCGGCGTCGCTGGACCCCCCGCCGAGTCCGCCGCGGACGGGAATCCGCTTGCGAAGGGTCAGATGCACGCCAAAGGTCTTCCCCGTCGCCTCCAGCACCAGCCGGGCGGCGCGCACCGCGAGATTTTCCGCGGCCGGCCCACAGTCGGCACCGTCCACGCTCAGCGTGATCTCGGCGCCGTCCCGCCGCTCCACCGTCAACTCGTCGGCGAGGCTGATGCGGCAGAACAGGGTCTCGATGCCGTGAAAGCCATCGGCCTCGCGTGCGAGCACCCGGAGGAAGAGGTTCAGCTTGGCGTGCGCGGCAACCTGCACCGGGCTGGTCACTCCGGGGCGCGCCCCATCTGGCGGAGCCCGAGGCCGGTGTGGGCCAGCGACCAGGCGCCCAGGAGCGTGATCGGAATGAAGGTCGTAATGTGGTAGGTGAGGGCGTAGGTGAGCGCGAGACTGCGGGGGAGACCGTAGAGTCCGAGCACCAGGATGATCGGGGCTTCGAAAAGCCCCACGTAGCCCGGCGCGGCGGGGACGGCGACGCCGAACATGATCAGCCCCTGCATGACGAGCGCACCCGAGAGGTCGACGTCGATCCCGAAGGCGGGGAACATGCTGGTGAACGACAGCGCGTTGACCCCCCAGACCGCGAATGAGAGGGCGATCACCCCCGCAAAGCGGACCGGTGAGCGGAGCACCGACAGGCCCTGCCGGATCCCTTCGACAATTCCGACGAGCTTGGCTGCGAGGGGCTGCGAGGGAATCAGCCGGGTGATGATGCGCTCGGTGATCAGCGGGAACGCCACCACCAGTGCCCCGGCAATGAGCCCGCCGACGGCCACCACGCTGGCCACGATGACGATTCGCTGGATGGCGACGCCGGCCACGGCGGTGTCGGGAGGAATCTTTGCACCCAGCAGGCCGATCGCGAGCAGGGCGATCACGGTGAGGGCATCAAACAGCCGCTCGACGCCGATCGAGGCCAGCGCGGCCGTGAACCGGACGCCGCTGAGCTTCGAAGCGGCGAAGGTCCGCACCACCTCACCCATGCGGAAGGGGAGGACGTTGTTGGCCATGAATCCCATTGCCAGGGCGTGCCACAGCGGAAGCTTGGGGAGCTTCGAGCCATCCTCTGCCCGCAACAGGAGCTGCCAGCGGAACAACCGGATCACGAACGTCGAGGTGGCAAGCATTACCCCGGCGAGGATGGGGCCGGGGCGCGCACTCCGGACGTTGCCGACGATGTCGGCCCAGTTGGTTCCGCGAAACGACCAGTACAGCAGAGCGGCGGAGATGCCGATGCCGGCGAGCGTCTGCCAGATGGGGGCGCGACGGGAGGGGGCGGAGCTGGTCAATGGGAGGGCCGGGCCGGGGATCAGGGCGTGAGGGCGAGCTCGACAAGATCGTACAGTTCATCGACAAGCGGGATCACGCTCTCGGGTGGGGTCTGGGCGGTGAGGGCCAGCCGCAGTTCGCGGCGCACCTCCCCGGCACGCTGGCGCGCAGACTGACCCCGGTAGCAGAGCGCCTCGATATCAACGGTGCCGGCGTCGAGCTCGGTCGCTGCCGCGGGCTCCGTTGCGGGGATGGCGACGACCGCCGCCGCGAGTGCCACCACCTCGACCGTTTCGACCACCGTCACGGTCGCCACCATCGCTGGCACCAAAACTTCGGTCGGCACCAGCAGGCCGTCTCCCTGCACCAGCGATTCGAATTGACTCCAGCTGGCGGCGAGATCCCACTCGCCATTGTCCGCCGGAACGGCGGGGGTGCTTCCCACCGACGTGAGGGGCTCAGCCTCCTCGTCCGGCGCGAGCGACTCGATAGGCACGACATCGTCGTCGAGGTCGGCGGCGATCGGCGGGGCCGTGGGCACGGGCGCGAGCGATTCGATCGGGACGATCGGTTCCTCGTGCGCAGGCGCCGCTGGGCTGATCGGCGCGACGGCGGCCGATGCTCCAAGCAGGTCGAGCCCGGCAATCAGTGCATCAAACGATCCGCCAAGCATGGCAGCGTCGGTCGTTTCGGTGAAGCCGCGCAACCGGCCACCGGCTTCGCGGATGAGGCTCGAGAAGCGGGCGGGATCGGCCGCCGCCGCACCGCGGGTGACCGCGCCGCGGGCCGAGGTGGCAAAGGCCTCGACGGCGATATCGAGACCAGCGGGAAGCCCGCTTCCCAGCGTGCGGAGGTCGGTGATGACGACGTGCAGGCGGAGGTCGCGCTGAGCGTCTGATGTCGCCTCGGCGATCTCGTCCGCGATCTGGCACAGGTGCTCACCCCGGGAGACGACGGCCGTCGTACCGAGCGACGCGGCGATCGGTCCGCGAGGCGCGACGCCGCGCTGAACCACGCCATCTTCGCCCGCAAAAAAGAGATTCTCGATCGGGACGACCGGCGCGACATCCGCGACCGGCGCGAGCAGCAGGGTGGCGAAGCGGCGGAACTCCGGAGCGTCAGGATCGGGCCGGCCCCGGTCTGCGATATCCCGTGCGCCGCGGGTGAGCGCGAGGGCCGCCGCGCCAAGGCGCTCGCCGCCATCGGCGGGGGTGAGCTCGAGGCGCCCGACCGCGCTGACCGTTTCCTCGATGCCATCGAGGAGGTCGTGCAGGGGCGGGTAGTCGGCCAGCGCCGCGAGTCCGCGCAGGGGCTGCATCCGGCGGAGCACGGCGGTAAGGAGATCGGTGCCCGCCTGTCCGTTGCCGAGCGACCGCGCCGCCTGGTCGATCGCGCTGCCGAGCGCGGCGGATTCCCGCGCGAGAAAGGCGCGGATCCCGGTTTCATTCGCCACCGGGACGACCGCTGGCAGGCCCTTGGCCCCTCCGGCGGCAGAATGTTCAAGCAGCAGGGCGAGGCGCTCGGCGCGGGCGGTGTCCTCCGGAGTCCAGCTCCGCACCCGATCGACCAGGGTCCGGAGCACGTCGATGGCGTCGCGGGTGAGAGGACCCGCATCGTGTTCCCACGGGCGGCGTCCGTCGCGATACGCGCGCACCAGCTGCTCGAGCCCGCTGGCGGCCCGGGCAATGGCCGGCTGGTTGGCCATGAGCGCGCTGCCCCGCAGCGCGCGGGTGAAACGCACCAGCTCGTCGGCGCCGGGCGCGGCGGTTCCTCCGGCCAGCGCGGCCAGCCGGTCGAGGTACTCTCCCGCCTCGAGAATGAAGAAGTCGTCGACGCCCAGCGGTTGAGTCATGCGTGCCGGAAGAGGAAACGGTTGTCGTTGCTGGAGACTAGTTTAGGCCGCACCGGTGCCGCGGTCAAATCGAGTGGCGTGCGGCATCGACCAGCTGACGCATCTCGCCGACGGCGCGCTCCATCCCGATCATCGTCGCCCGGCTCACGATACTGTGCCCGATGTTGAGTTCTTCCACCTCGGGAATCATCGCCACCGGCGCGACGTTGCGCCGGGTCAGGCCGTGCCCCACATGCACCGCGAGCCCGGACTGCTGCGCCTGCCGCGCCGCGGCCTGCAGCTCCGCCAGTGGCCCGCTCGCCTCGGGCCATGCGTTGGCGTAGCGCCCGGTGTGGAATTCCACCGCCGGGACATCGAGATCGACCGCCTGGCGAACCCGCTCGGCGGTCGGGTCGATGAACAGGCTCACCCGGATTCCGGCCTCGGCAAGCCGTCGAATCGCGGTGACCAACCGGACTGGATCACGGCTGAGGTCAAGCCCGCCCTCGGTGGTGACCTCCTCCCGCCGCTCGGGGACCAGCGTCGCCTGGAAGGGCCGCAGCCGGCAGGCCAGCTCGAGAATCTCCTGGCTCAACGCCAGTTCCAGGTTCAGGACGGTGCGCACCGCGCGCGACAGTCGCTCGATGTCGGTGTCCTGGATATGGCGACGATCCTCCCGCAGGTGGGCCGTGATTCCGTCGGCGCCGGCAGCCTCCGCGAGCGCCGCCGCCTCGACCGGATCCGGTTCATCGGTCCGGCGCGCCTGCCGCACGGTCGCGATGTGATCGATGTTGACGTATAGTCGCGCGCGGTGCATTGCCCGGCCCCAAGCCTCCGTGTAAGTTGACTCGTCTCTCGACTCAGCACAGCTGGAGGATCACGTGGTACTGCGCCCAGGCTCGCTCCTGCTGCTCCTGCTCGCCGCCTGCGGCGGCGGCCAGGCTTCCTCGGCCGCGCCGGCGGATCTCGCGACAACCGGCGAAGGCGCGGTCCGCGCATTCCTGCAGGCCGTCGCCGACAGCAATATCACCCGGATGGCCCGTTACTGGGGTTCCTCCAAGGGACCGGCCGCCACCACGGGCCAGCCAGTGGGCTACGCCCAGCGTCTGACCGTCACCCAGCTGTTCCTGCGGAACTCGCCCTACAAGGTGATGAGCACCGATCCGGTGACCGGAGATGCCAAGCGGCTGCAGGTGAACCTCAGCTTCGACCGCACCGACAACGACGGTTCCACCTGCGTGCGTACCGCCCCATTCATCGTGGTGAATACCGGGAAGACCGGCTGGATCGTGACCTCGGTCGACCTCACCCTGGTCGGGACCCCGGGTCATGCATGTACCGCTCCCAAGCGGGCCAACTGAGCCGGGGGACTATTCCGTCATTTCGATGAGGATGCCCGCGGTGCTCTTCGGGTGGATGAACGCGATCCGATGCCCGCCGGCGCCCCGGCGCGGCACCTCGTCGATCAGCCGGTAGCCCGCGGTCCGGCAGGCGAGCAGGGCGGCATCGAGGTCGGCCACCCGGTAGCAGACATGATGAATGCCGGGACCCCGCCGGGCGAGGAACTTCGCGATCGGACTGTCGGGCGATAACGGTTCCAGCAATTCGACGTCGGTGTCGCCCAGAGGTAACGAGACGACCCGGGCCCCGTCGGCCGCTTCGGGCAGTCCGGGGGTCAGCCCCAGGACATCACGGTAGAACGGCAACGCCTCCTCGATACTCTCGACGGCGATGCCGATATGAGCGATAACAGTAGGTGAAATCACGGCAGACCGGGCGGCCGGATGCTCGGCCGCTCCCTGTGGCAGATGTCAGTATTCACCGGCGCGGCGGACGCCGCGCCACGGCAAGATATCTCGAAAGGACCGGGACCGCATGGCCAGCAGTAACGTCGTACACCTCACCGACGCCAGCTTCGCATCCGAGGTCGAGCAGGCCAAGGGGCTGGCCATCGTCGATTTCTGGGCCGTCTGGTTCGGCCCCTGTCAGGCGATTGCTCCGGTGATCGACCAGCTGGCCGATCAGTACGCGGGCAAGGTGAAGATCGCCAAGCTCGACACCGACTCGAACCAGGGAACCGCCGTCCGGTTCAACGTGCGCTCGATCCCCACCATCATGCTGTTCAAGGATGGCAAGCATGTTGATACGGTGATCGGCGCCGACCCGCGGATCAAGACCATCCTCGAAGGAAAGATCACCCAGCACCTGGGGTAACCACCGGGCAACGGGGAACAGAGAACGGGGGCTCCTCGCAGGGAGCCCCTGTTGCATTGCCGAGCACGGGGTCCAGCACCGCGCGGCCTCCCGTTCCCCGGTCCCGGTTCCCCGTCCTCCCGCCGCACTTACCTTATATCCATGCCTGCCACCCTGTTCGTCGTCGCAACACCGCTCGGGCACCTGGGGGATCTCTCCCACCGGGCGATCGAGACGCTGCGCCAGGTCCCCGTGGTGGCGGCCGAGGACACCCGGCGGATTCGTGGCCTGCTTACCCATTTGGATGCCCATCCGCCCCAGGTGCTCAGCTTTCACGCCCACTCCCCGGAGCGGCGCCAGGCGGTGCTGCTCGAGTTGCTCGCCGAGGGGAAGGACGTCGCGCTGGTCACCGATGCAGGGACACCGGGAGTCAGCGACCCGGGGCCGTCACTCGTGGCGGCGGCGCGCGACGCCGGGCATGTCATTGTCCCGATTCCCGGTCCGAGCGCGGTGACCGTCGCCCTTTCTGCCAGCGGTCTTCCGGCCGACCGGTACCTGTTCCTCGGCTTTCTGCCACGCAAAGGCCGGGAGCGGGAGCGGCTGCTCCAGCAGGCGGCGGACGCCGCCTGGACCGTGGTGCTGTTTGAATCGCCGCACCGGCTCGGCGCGCTGCTGACCGATCTGGTGTCCCTTGCGGGGGCCGAACGCGTCGTGGTGGTAGCGCGGGAATTGACCAAGCTGCATGAGGAATTCCGGAGCGGAACCCTGGGGGAGCTGGCGCCGTACTACGAGGAGTCGCCGCCCCGGGGCGAGATCACGGTGGTGCTCGCTGGCCGCGGCGACGTTCCGGAACCAACACTGGATGTCGTGGACGTGACCAGTCGCGCGGCTGGGCTGCTTGCGACCGGGCTCACCCGCAAGGAAGTCGTGCAGCGCCTGATCGCAGAGATGGGATTGCCGCGCAACGAAGCCTACCGGATCGTTACCGCCCTGCCATGAGTCCACGCCTCCTCCTCCTTCCCCTGATGCTGGTGCTCGCCGTACCGCTGCCGGCTCAGCGCCCGGCGCCGGTGGCGACGATGACCATCGGCCGGCTGCACTACGATGGTGGGGGCGACTGGTACGCCAATCCGTCGAGCCTGCCCAATCTGTTGAAGGCCATTGCGACCCGAACAGTGTTGCGCGTGGGCCCCCGGGAGAAGGTGGTCCAGCTCGGTGATGATGACCTGTGGAGCGTTACCTACCTTCACATGACCGGCCATGGGAACGTGCGCTTCAGCGACGGGGAGCTGACGACGCTGCGCCGCTGGCTGCTGGCGGGGGGATTCCTGCATGCGAGCGACAACTACGGAATGGACGAGTCCTTCCGGCGGGAAATGGCCCGGCTCTTCCCCGAGCGCCTATTGGAAGAGGTTCCCCTCACCCACCCGGTGTACCACCTGGTCTACGACTTCCCCCGGGGTCTGCCCAAGATCCACGAGCACGACGGAAAGCCAGCGCAGGGGCTCGGGATCTTCATCGATGGGCGTCTCGCCGTGTTCTACGACTATCAGTCGGACCTGGGCGACGGCTGGGAAGATGCAGAGGTGCATCATGACGCGGCGGAGAAGCACGAGGCGGCACTCAGGATGGGTGTGAACCTCTTTGCGTACGCGGTCGGCTACGGGGGGGCACCATGAGCCGGACCGCCAGCCTGCTGCACTCCTTTCTTGGTGGGTTCCGCCGGCTGGATCTGTTCGCGTGGGTGGCCGGTGCCGCCGGCGCGCTTGCGCTGCTCTTTGGCGGTGCGGCGTGGGGCGCCCGACTCGGGTGGTTCGATCAGCCTTGGTGGGTGCTCGTCACGTGGGCGATCGGCATCATCGGCTTTGCCGCCCTCGCCGCCCTGTATCGCCGCGGGCAGCTGCGCCTCTCGGCGGGCTGGCTGGCGGCAGAGCTCGAAGCGCTCGGCTTCCGCCGCGGGGCGCTTGGTGGTCTCCTCGAGGCGCCGGCGTCAGGCACGAGTCCCGTGCTCCTCGAGATGGCGGATCAACGGCAAGCGGCCACCCTCTCCAAGCAGGCTCCGCCACTGCTCACGTCGGTGCGAGCCCCGTTCCGGCGGCGCGCGTTCAAGGGCGGAGCCACACTGCTCGCAGGGGCGGCGTTGCTGCTCTCTGCCCGCCCCACGCACGGTCATCCCGCGCTGCTGTGGCATCCGGTGGAAGCCTGGTCGGCCACCGTCGCCCCGCTGACGGTCGTGCTTTCCGCGGATGAGGTGAAGCGCGGAGAGCTGGTGCAGGTCCAGGCCACTGCCCGCGGCCGGAGTCACGCGATCCTCTGGGTGCGTGCCCCCGGGGAGTCGTGGCGCGGGACGGGCCTCGTCCTCGATTCCCTCGGCCGTACCAGCACGACGCTCGGGCCGCTGGAGAACGATCTGTTCATCCGGCTCACCAGCGGCGGCCGCAGCTCCGACACGCTCCAGGTGCGAGTCCTCGTGCCGGCCTTCCTCGGCGCCCTCGCCGTCACCGCCCGCTACCCGCGCTACCTGGCGCTCGAGGATGAGACGGTACCGACGGATGGCGATACCATCATCGTGCCGGAAGGCACTGTGATGGAAACAACCGGCGAGGCCACGACTCCCCTCATGTCGGCGGCCTGGCGGGCCGGTACGAGCCGCGCCGCCCTGGTGGTCGAGGGCAGTCGGTTCCGCGGTCGATTCACTCCGGCGGGCAGCCGGGACTGGACGCTCACTCTCGCCACCGTGGGTGATGTCCCCCTCGCGGGCGACACGATCCACATCCCCATCCGCACGGTCGCCGACAGCGCGCCGAGGGTCGATGTGCCGGTGCCCGGCGCCGATACGATCATTCCCCTCACGCTGCGTGTGCCGCTCGTCATTGATGCCCAGGATGATCACGGACTCACGCGGGTGCTGGTCGAGAGCCGGCGGATCAGCCGGCTCGGTTTCGAAGATCCGGCCCGGGTGGAAACTGTCGAACTCCCCGGTTCCACCCCCGATCGGGCGGTGCTGCCATGGCAGCTCGACCTCAACGGGCGCGGCCTTGTGCCGGGCGACTCGGTGCGGTTCATCGTGCGCGCGGTGGACAACGCCCCGGCGGCGCACACCGGACGCTCGCGGGAGTATGCGCTCCGGCTGCCGACCTTGAGTGAAGTGCGCGAGGCGGCGCGGCAGTCGGCCAGCGAGATCGGACAACGGCTGGACAGCATCGCGGCGGCGAGCCGCAAGCTGGAGCGGCAGACGGAGGACCTCGCCCAGGAGCGTCCCCGCCAGGGTGCGCAGCAGAATGGCGGAACGGAGGAGTCACTCAGCTTCGAGAATGCCAAGCGCGCCGAAGCGGTCGCGGACGCGCAGCAGGAGCTCCAGAAACAGGCCGAACTGACCCAGCAGATGATCGAGTCGCTGCGCCAGAATGCGGAAGCGGCCGGTCTCAGCGATCCGGCGTGGCAGGCGCGGCTGGAAGAGGTGCAGAAGCTGCTGGAACGCGCCCTGACCCCGGAGCTCAGGGAGCGACTCGCGGAGCTGCAGCAGGCGCTGAAGGATCTCGATCCCGAACGGACCCGCGAGGCACTCGAAAAGCTGGCCGAGGCCCAGCAGCAGATGCGCGAGGCGCTCGAGCAGAGCCGCGAGCTGTTCAAGCGCGCCGCACTCGAGGGCGACATGGCCAATCTGCAGGCGGAAGCGAAGGATCTGGCCCAGGCGGAGCGGCAGTGGGCTCAGCAGGTGCCGGCGATCGACACCGCGCGTGCGGCGCGGGAGCAGGAGAGTCTGGCGCGGCGGGCCGATTCCCTTGGCGCTGCCCTGGAGCAGCTCTCGGAGGATCTCGGCGCCGCCAATCCGGAGCAGCAGGAGGCGGTGGCACAGGCGGCGGAACAGACACGGCAGGCCGCGCAGAAGATGCACCAGGCCGGCAAGAGCGCGAGCCAGGGGAAGCGGGCCGAGGCGAAGCAGCAGGGCGAAGAGGCATCGAAACAGCTCGAGCCGTTGAGCGATGAGCTTGCGCAGCAGCGCGATGCGATGGCCGAGCGGATGCGCAATGAGGTGATGGAAGCACTCGACCGCGCGCTGGGCGATATCGGGCGGCTGGCGGAGCGCCAGCTGGCCGTCAGCGAGGCGATGCGGCGGGGTGATACCTCTCCCCAGGTCAGGTCGGAGCAGGGTGCCATCGAGGAAGGCGTCGAGCGGGTGCTGGAGCAGACCAAGGAGACGGCAGGGAAGAATGCGCTGGTGTCCAATCAGTCGAGTGTGGCGCTGGCCACCGGGCGCGACAAGATGCGGCTGGCGCGCGAGGCCCTGGCCAATGCCGCGCCCAATGCCCGCGAAGCGGGCCGGCAGTCGGGCGAGGCGGTTGATGCCCTCAATGCCGCCGCGTACACCCTGCTGCGGAGCCGGGGACAGGTGGAGGGGTCTGGGTCGGGGTCGGGCATGCAGGAGGCGATGGAGCAGATGGCCCAGATGGCGGCCCAGCAGGGGCAGGTGGGGCAGCAGTCGGGCGGTCTGCTGCCCATGATGGGTCAGGGCGGGAGCGCGATGCAGGAGCAGCTGCGCCAGTTAGGCGCCCAGCAGCGGGCGCTGGCCGAACGACTCGACCGGATGCGGGCCGGCGGGCAGATTCCCGGCGCGGCCGATCTGGCGCAGGAAGCGAAAGAACTCGCGCGGTCACTGGAAGCGGGACGGCTCGATCGCCAGACGGTCGAGCGGCAGGAGCGGCTGTTCCGGCGCATGCTGGATGCGGGGCGGACCCTGCAGGGCCAGGAAGAGGACGAGAAGCAGGAGCGGCAGAGCACCGCAGGCAACGAGGACAGCCTGCGGCTGCCCCCGGCCCTCCGGACCGGTCTCGATCCCGGCGACGCCCTGCGCCGGGTGCCATCGTGGGAGGAGCTGCAGCAGCTGACGCCGGATGAGCGGCGGCAGGTGGTCGAGTATTTCAGACGCCTGGCGGAACATCCGGGAAACGGAGTCGACACCAAGCCATGATGAGCTCGACGCGGTGGCGTGTCCCGTTCCCCGTTCCCCGTTCCCTCCTGCCGCTGCTGACGGTCCTTGTTCCCGCGCTGTTGTCTGCCCAGGACCCGCTCTCCCGCGCCTTTGACCTGGAGCGGCGTGGCAGCTTTGCGCAGGCCGCCGAGATCTACCGGGGCGTCCTGCAGAAGGAGCCGGGTGAGGTGACCGCATTGCTTGGCCTCGAGCGGTCGCTCACACCGATCAATCGGCTGCCGGAGCTGTTGCCCGTCGTCCGGGCGGCGATCGTGGCGAATCCCTCCGCAGCGCCGGTCTACAGCATCGGGCTGCGGGCCTATGCCGCCGCCAATCTGCTGGACAGTCTGCCGCACCTGGTGGATCTCTGGGCCCGGGCCGCGCCGGGCGATGAGTCGCCCTTCCGCGAATGGGCCGCTTCCGCACTGCAACGGCGGGATCGGCCGATGGCGCGGCGAGCGTACCAGATGGGCCGCGAACGTCTGGGCAAGCCAGATGCGCTTGCGGCCGAGCTGGCGCAGCTGGCCACGGCCGAAGAAGACTGGCCGGCGGCGGCACATGAATGGGTCGGCGCGGTCCGGCAGCTGCAAGGCTACCGGTCCTCCGCCACGACCGCGCTGGCCATGGCACCCGCCGCCGCGCGGCCCGTCATTCTCGCGTCGCTGGCGATGGAAGGCGGACCCGATGCGGCGCGGATCGGCGTGGACTTGCGGGCGCGCTGGGGAGACCCGGTCGGCGCTTTCGAGACCCTGCTCGGCATCCTGCCGAAGCCGTTGCCACAACAGCTCGATGTCCTGCAGGCGTTTCTGGAACTCACCCGGCTCCAGAGCAGCCCGACCTATCTGCTGGCGCAGGCTCGCACGCTGGAAGCCCTGGCCGATCGCTGGACCAATCCGCCTCAGCGGGCGCGCTTCAGACTGGACGCGGCACGGGCCTATGCCACCGCGGGGCAGCCCGATCCGGCCCGCCGGGTCCTCGGCCAGATCGCAGCCGATCCGGCGAGCGGACCGGCGGTCGCCGCAGGAGCGACGACGACGCTGATCGAACTACTGGTAGGTGATGGCAAGGCCGATGAAGCAGCCGGGCAACTGGAGAAGTACCGGAGTACCGTGGCGGTGGATGACTATCTGCGCCTGCGGCGCGCGGTCGCGTTGCGCTGGGCCCAATCCGGTGCCGTCGCCCGGGCCGAGCAGATGCTTCAGTCCGATTCGACGATCGAGGCCCTGGCGGTGCGCGGCCGGATCCGGCTGTACGCCGGCGACCTCAAGGGCGCGTCCGACTGCTGGCGCGAAGCGGGACCGTTCGCCGGCACGCGGGAGGAAGCCACTGATCGCTCCATCTGGCTGGCCCTGCTCCAGCCGATCCAGCCCGACACCCTCGTGTCGTTCGGGCTGGCGCTGCAACTCCTCGATCGGGGCGATACGCTCAAGGCGGCCCAGTCATTCGAACGGATTGCGGCCGGCCTGCCGCCCACCGGAGGCGGCGCCGACCTGCACCTTCTGGCCGGTCGGCTGCAGGCGGCGGCGGGGCAGGTGGCGGAAGCCGAACGTCTGTTCCGCACAGCAGTCGTGAAAGAGATGCCCGGGACCGCCGCTGCTGCGCTGCTTGAACTTGGCCGGCTGCAACTCGCGACCGAGCGCCGTGCCGAAGCCACGCGGACACTGGAAGAGATGATTCTTGATTACCCCACCAGCGCCCTCGTGCCGCAGGCCCGTCGGCTGCTGGATCAGAGCCGCAACGCGGTCCCGCGGATATGAGGCGGCGCGACCTTCTCCGGGCATCATCCGCAACCCTGATGACGCTCGGCGCGTCCGGGGCCGGCGTCCTGCGAGGCGCGTGGCCGGCGTGGCTGGGGCTGGTCGATCGCACAGCCTCACCCTGGCTGCTGCTGCCAATGGACGACGGGCAGTCCGATCACCTCAAGGCCTACGGAGTCACCTTCCGGGTGCTGCAACGCGGCGGACGGGCGGAGTGGTTTCTCAATCATCGGGGTGGATCGTTCCTCGTGCCGGGCGACCAGGCCACCATCCGGGACGCGGCGCTGGCAGGCGTCAGCTCCGAGCCGGTAAGCGAGGGGCTGCTGATCGACCTGCGGGCGCAGTTGAAGCAGGGCAATACCGATGCGGTACCGCTGGAGAAGCCCCCCAAGGTGGCGGTCTATGCTCCGCCCAATGCCTCGCCGTGGGATGACGCGGTCACCATGGTGCTGAACTATGCCGGCATCGAGTTCGACAAGGTGTGGGATGCCGAGGTCGGCAGCCAGGGGCTGAAGAAGTACGACTGGCTCCACCTGCATCACGAGGATTTCACCGGTCAGTACTCCAAGTTCTTCCTGAACTACTCCGGGGCTCCCTGGCTGGCCGAGATGGTGAAGCAGAACCAGAGGGTGGCCAAGGCGCTGGGCTATCCGAATGTGCCGGCGGAGAAGAAAGCCGTGGCCAACGAGATCCGCGCGTTCGTCGAGCGGGGCGGGTTTCTCTTCGCCATGTGTACCGCGACCGAGACGCTGGACCTGGCCCTGGCCGCGACGGGAGTCGATATCGCCGCGGCCTACGCCGATGGCACGCCGATTGACCCGGAGGCGGCCCGCAAGCTCGACTGGAGCCATGCCCTCGCCTTTCGGGACGCCCAGCTTGAGCTCTCACCCAACGTGCCGGCTTTCTCCGACATCGACGGACACCAGGTCAACAGTCTGGACCGGCGCCAGCCGCTCGGCGCCTTCAAGCTGTTCAACTTCAGCGCGACAATCGATCCGGTACCCACGATGCTGGTGCAGAATCATCGCGATGTGATTCCCGACTTTTATGGACTGACCACCTCGTTCAACAAGCGGACGCTCAAGTCGTCGGTCACCATCCTGGCGGATGAACCGGGCGCACCATGGGCCAAGTACATCCACGGCGAGCTGGGGCAGGGGACCTGGACGTTTTACGGTGGGCACGATCCGGAGGACCCGCAACACCAGATCGGCGACCCGCCAACCGACCTCTCGCTGCACCCGCACTCGCCGGGCTACCGGCTGATCCTGAACAACGTGCTGTTCCCGGCGGCCAAGAAGCGCGAATTGAAGACCTGAACCGCCGCCGCTCGGCCCGAAGCAACACCGTAGTTACCTTTCGCCCTCCCTGACCCGGCAAACCGCGCCACCGTGATCGCTCCAGCGTCCCGCATCCCGCCCGACCTGCAGCAGCTCCTCGCCCGCGAGATCAGCGGGGCGGGGGGCCGTGAGGTCTCGTTCGTGGCCCAGGTCGATGGCGACGGGCGCCTCACCAGTGCGCGCGCGGTGGCTCGCGGGACCGTCGACCGTGTGCTGGCGCTGCCCGCCGTCGCGACCCGCGGCGAGATGCTGCTGCACAACCATCCCAGCGGTATGCTCGAGCCATCGATGGCGGATCTGTCTGTCGCCGCCCGGCTGCATGACGGCGGGATCGGGTTCGGCATCCTCAACAACGATGCGAGCGAGCTGTACGTCGTGGTCGAGGTGCCGCACGACCGGCGGGAGAAGCGGCTGGATGTTCTCGATGTCGTGGCACAGCTGGGCGAGGACGGCGCCGTCGCCCGCCAGCTGGGCCAGTACGAGGATCGGCCCAGCCAGCGCGACATGGCGGCGCATATCGCGGATGCCTACAACGATGGTGGCGTCCTCCTGCTGGAAGCCGGGACCGGTGTCGGCAAGTCGTTCGCCTACCTCGTGCCCGCGCTGGCGTGGGCCAAGGCCAACGGGGAGCGCACCGTCATCAGCACCAACACGATCAACCTGCAGGAGCAGCTGGTCGGCAAGGACCTGCCGATGCTGCGCGATGCGCTCGGGACGGCGGAGCACACCCCGACGTTCGCGTTGCTCAAGGGCTGGCGCAACTATCTCTGTCTCGCGCGACTGCACCAGGCCGTCGCGGGACAGCGTTCGCTGCTGGAGCCCGACAAGTACGACGAGCTCCAGTCGATCGCCGTGTGGGCCGGCCGGACCAGCGACGGCACGCTCGCCGACCTCGGCGTGAATCCCAGCCCCGAAGTGTGGGATGAAGTGAGCGCCGAGTCCGATCTCTGCCCCCGGCTGCAGTGCCCGCACTTCGACGGCTGCTTTCTCTTTGCCGCGCGGCGGCAGGCCGCCGAGGCGGACGTGGTGGTGGTGAACCATCACCTGCTGGCGGCGGACCTGCAGGTGCGGCGTTCATCGGAAAACTGGAAGGAAGCGGCCGTCCTGCCGCCCTACGACCGTCTGATCCTCGACGAGGCGCATCACCTCGAGGATGTCGCCGCCTCTCACCTCGGCGCGCAGGTCACCAGCCGCGGCATCCGGCGGCTGCTGGGGCGGTTCGAGCGGAATGGGCGGGGCCTGCTGCCCACGCTCGCCGCGGATCTCACCGCCACGGGCGATCTGCTGAGTCGGGCCAGCCTCGACCTGCTGCGCGAGCGGCTGCTGCCGGCCGTCGCGGACGGCCGTCGCGGTGCGGACCAGCTGCTGCTGCGGCTGCATGAGCGGTTGGAAAAGGAGCAGGGCGGCGTGCTGCGGATGGTGGACAGCTTCAAGGACGACACGGTCTGGGCCGAAGGGCTGTCGCGCGAGCTCGATTTTGCCCTGAGCTCGTTCCGGTCCATCCGGGATTACATCGAGACCATCGCCGACCGCATGGCGGGCAGCGAGGTGAGCGACCGCCGGGTCCAGCTGCTGGGTGAATTGCGCGGCGTCATGCGCCGGCTGGAGACCGTGTCGGATGGCCTGAACCAGTCCCTGCGGCCGGCCGCCGGCGGCCCGCCGACGGTGCGCTGGCTGCAGCGCTCGGGGACCAAGGGCCAGCAGCTCGCCCTGGCGGCAGTGCCGCTCGACCTGGCCCCGCTCCTTCGAGAGATGATCTTCGACCGGTTGAAGACCGTCACGCTCACCAGCGCGAAGCTCGCTGCCAGCGGGGAATTCGAATTCCTCGAATCGCGCCTGGGGCTCGGGATCGCGCCAAACCCGGTGACGGTCAAGACGATTCTCCCCTCGCCGTTCGTCTACTCCGAGCAGTGCATCTTCGGCATCCCGAACGACATTCCCGATCCGCGGGAGGATGAGCCGGGCCACGCCGCGGCGGTGGTGCAGGTGGTCCACGACCTGGCCTGCGCCGCCGATGGCGGCATGTTCGTCCTCTTCACCAGCCATACGGCGCTCCGGCGCGCCGCGGTGGAGTTGCGCGCGACGGTCGGTGAGCGCTGGCCCATCCTGGCGCAGGGCGAGGCTCCGCGCGATGTGCTGCTGCGCCGGTTCCGCGACCTCGGCCGCGCCATTCTGCTGGGCACCGATTCCTTCTGGGAAGGAGTCGACGTCCCGGGGCGGGCGCTCCGGTCGCTGGTGCTCACGAAGCTACCTTTCAAGGTGCCGTCGGAACCCCTTACCGCCGCGCGGCTCGAGCGGCTGGCGGAGGCCGGCGATGACGGATTCATGCATTACCTGCTGCCCCATGCGGCACTCAAGCTCAAGCAGGGCTTCGGTCGGCTGATCCGCACCCGCACCGACCTCGGGGCCGTGGTGCTGCTGGACAAGCGGGTCGTCACCAAGCGCTACGGGCCGCTGGTGCTGAGCGGCCTTCCCCGTGCCGACCGGGTCATCGGCAGCTGGAGCGAGGTCCGCACCCGGATTGAGGATTTCTTCGCCCGTCACGGCATCGGAGCCAGCGTATGACAGCGATTCGCCCCGGCAAGATCATCGGCGTGGGCCGGAACTACCGCGCGCACGCCGAGGAACTCGGCAACCCCATGCCGGCGCAGCCGATCATCTTCTTCAAGCCGACCTCCGGGCTGATCGATCCCGGCATGCCGATTGTTCTGCCGGCCATGTCCCAGAAGGTCGAGGCGGAGGCGGAAATCGGCGTCGTCGTGCTGGAGCGACTGCGGCACATCACGGTGGAGCAGGCCGAGCGGGCGCGGATCGGCTTCACCTGTGTCAATGACGTCACTGCGCGGGATCTGCAGAAGGTCGATGGGCAATGGAGCCGGGCCAAGGGTTTCGACACCTTCTGCCCCATCGGGCCGCGGGTCGTCGAGGGACTCGACTGGCGCGCGCTCGAAGTCATCGGCCGGGTGAACGGTCGCGAAGTGCAGCGCGGGAAAGCCAGCGAGATGGCCTTTTCCATCCCCTTCCTGCTCAGCTTCATCTCCCAGGTGATGACCATCGAGCCCGGTGACGTGATCGCGACAGGGACGCCCGCCGGAACCACCGTCCTCGCCTCGGGCGACGTCGTCGAGGTCGAGGTCCCTGGAGTCGGGGTCCTCACGAATCCGGTGGCATGAACTCGATGACTCAGCTCTCCTCCCGACTCGACAAGCTGCCCGGGTACCCACTCGCCAGCCTCCCGGGCCGCAAGCGGGAACTGCTGGCCGCCGGCGTCGACCTGATCGACCTCGGCGCCGGCGACGCGGATTATCCGCCGCCGGCGGAGGTGATCGAGCGGATGCAGCGGGCGACGGGTGAGACCCGCTTCAGCAAGTACGGCTTCCAGCAGGGGCTGGGGGACTACCGTCGCGCCACCTGCGACTGGATGCAGCGCCGGTTCGGCATCCGCTTCGATCCCGCCACGGAGGTCCTCCCGCTGATCGGGAGCAAGGAGGGGCTGTCCCATCTTCCCCTCGCCATCACCAATCCCGGCGATATCGTCATCTGCCCCGAGCCAGGCTATCAGGCCTACCTCGGCGGGACCATCCTGGCCGGTGCCGAGCCACTGCGCTATCCCCTGACGCCCAGGACCAGCTTTCTGGTCGATCTCGATGAACTCCCCGAGGCGACGCTGCGACGGACCAGACTGTTGTTCCTCAACTATCCCAACAACCCGACCGCCGCGACGGCGCCGATGGAGTATCTCGAGCGCACGGTGGCGACCTGCCGGCGCCACGGCATTGTCCTGGCCTACGACAATCCGTATTGCGATCTGACCTACGACGGGTACCGCGCTCCAAGCATCTTCGAGATTCCCGGTGCCCGCGATGTCGCCGTGGAATTCTTCTCTCTCAGCAAGAGCTTCTCGATGACCGGGTGGCGGATCGGTTGGGTGGCGGGTGCCAGCCGGTTCATCACCGCGCTGACCCGGGTCAAGTCCTATGTGGATACCGGCCCATGGCTGGCCATCCAGGATGCCGCGGCGTTCACGCTCGACAATGCCGATCGGCTCATCCCGCCCAACGTTGCGGAGCTCAAGGCCCGGCGCGATGCAGGGGTGGAGGCGCTCCGCAAGGCGGGCTTCACCGTCGCGGTGCCCCGGGCAGCGATGTACCTCTGGATCCCGCTGCCGGCGGGGTTGCCCTCCGCGGCCTTCGCCGATCGGGCGCTGGAGCAGGAGGGTGTGATCGTCCTGCCGGGGAGCGCCTTCGGCGCCGGCGGGGAAGGCTACTTCCGCGTGGCGCTCACGGTCGGGCCGGAGCGACTGCGCCAGGGCATTGCGCGGCTGGGCCAGAGTCTGGCGAGTTGCCTCGCCGCCGGAGCAGCGGGGCATGTGGCCTGAGCGGCCGCGGTGGTGGAGGGATCGTGGCCGGCTACGGGCGTTGCCCGCGCTGCTGGTCAGCGCGGCAGTGCACTCGCTGCTGTTCCTGGTGGTGATCCGGGGGTGGCTGCCCAACGTCGCGCCGCTGGTCCGACCGTTGCTCGTCGTCCCGCGCCTCCCCGAGCAGGAACGGACCGTCGTCATCCCGCTCTTCCGGCCCAGGGTCGAGCAGGGCCATGGTACGCTCCCACGTCCCCGCCCGCCGGAAAACCCGTTGCCCGTCGACACGGTGAGTCGGCGCGAACCGGAGCCGGAAATTGTCCTGCAACCCGATACCGCAGTCAAGCCACGCGTTCCAGCCGGACCGATCCGCCCCGGAGCCGGCGATGGCCGCCTCTGGGTGCGTCCCCTGCCGGTCCCACCGCAGGAACTCGCCCGGCGGCTCAGCAAGACGCATATCGAGCTGGTAGACAGCGCGGTCACCGCAATCGTGCAGGGCTATCTGGACTCGATCGCGCTGGAGCCTGGTGCGGACCAGGTGCAGCTGCCGGACTGGACCACCGAGGTGGAAGGTCGCAAGTTCGGGCTGGATTCCCGCAACATCTACGTCGCCGGGCTGAAGATTCCCGCCATCGTACTCGCCCTGCTGCCCTTGCCGCAGGCGGGCAACCAGCAGCGAGCGCTGGATCACACCGGGCAGTGGATCGCCGACGACCTGCGCCGCGCCGCCCAGCGAGCCAATACGCTGGATGAATTCAAGCGCGCGGTACAGGATCTGCGGGCGCGAAAGAAGGAAGAGAAGGCACTCGAGCGGGCCCAACGGGAGCGGCCGGACAGCAGCGGCACCGAACGCTGACCACCAACGGGAGCGGGGCGCGCATGGTACCGGTCATCAACCTCGCGGAAAAGCTCAGTCTATTCCACGATCAGTGGAGTCCCAAGATCGTCGCCGACGTCAATGACGCCCAGGTGAAGCTGGTCAAGGTCCAGGGGGAGTTCGTCTGGCACGCGCATGCCGACGAGGATGAACTCTTCCTGGTGTTGCGGGGTACGCTCCGCATCGAGCTGCGCGATGGCGACGTCCGGATTCGGCCCGGCGAGTTCGCCGTGATCCCGAAGGGAGTCGAGCATCGCCCGGTGGCGGAGGAGGAAGTCCACCTGCTGCTGGTGGAGCCGCGCGCCATTCGCCACACCGGCGATGTGATCGACGCCCGCACCGTCACCGAGTACGAACGCATCTGAGCCCGGCACCTCTGTCCTGACTGGAGCGGCACCCGCATGAAGCTGGTTGATACCGACGAGACCGTCGTGATTGTCACGGGATCCGATATTCGGTCCGAAGAGCGCGATCGGCCGACCGCCTACCGGCTGAAGCAGGAAATCGATCAGCGGAGCGATGGGCAGGTCTTCCGCCGCGCCGTGGTGGTGGGCGATGCCTGGTACATGCAGAACCGGATCTTTCACCTTAATCCGACGATCGCGGTGGGCGGCCCCGGCGTGAACGGCGTCGCGGCCGGTTTCTCGCAGAATGTTCCGGTGAGCTGGAGTCAGGATCAGCGCGCCTATGTGCAGACGGATTTCGAGGCCGATCCCAAGCGCGCCGTCCTGTGGGGGGTTGACGCGGAAAGCACGATGGTCGCGGTGCAGGCGTTCGTGTCGCAGGGATTTCTGGATGATCTGCTGCGGCGGATCTGGCGGTTTCGGGATGGGGTTCTGGTGTAGCAGGCGGGGCGTTCGCTGAGTCCGGTGGCGGGATGGGCGGCGTTGGGCGGTCGGCGATCGGAGGTCCGCCCACAACCCATCGCTTACGGCCCGCCGCCTACCGCCTACCGCCTATCGCCTCAAATGTCCCGTCCGCCTCGATCCGCGCCCCGGTAAGCGGGAAGTCGAGCTTCGTGATGCGCTGCAGGAGTGAGACGGCAGCGCCGGACGGATCGGGTTGCGGCCCGACCAGCGGCAGCTGCAGCAGTGGCGGCAGCCGGCCTCCGACGAAGCGACCGTCCCCGTCAAGATCGAGGACCAGCAGACTGGTGATCCCGAGCGGGCCATCCAGGTTGAAGCCCCGATAGGTCAGGAAGTTGCCCAGCGAGTAGACGATCGGTCGGCCGCGGTAGAACTCCACACCACGCAGCACATGCGGTCCATGGCCCACCACCGCATCCGCCCCGGCATCGATCACCCGGCGGGAAAACCTCCGCAGGTTCCCCCGCGGTTCCTTCCCCAGGTATTCCGGCCCCGCGCCGGTTCGGATGGCCGCCGCGCCTTCCTTCCCGCCGTGGAAGGTGACGATCAGGACGTCCACCAGCGGCCGGACCGAGTCGACGACCGCCGCACTGTGGGCCAGGTCCAGCAGGTTGTACGAATGCGGGTAGGTCGCGAAGCCCACCACCCCCACCAGCATCGTGACCCCGTCGCGCACCACCGGCGTGATCGCAATCGTCTCCAGCTGGCCATAGGGCGTCATGCCCAGGTCGCGGATCGTCGCTTCCGTGTGGCGGCGGGCATCGACCCCGTAATCGTTGGCGTGGTTATTGGCGAGGTTCAGGTGGGTGAAGCCCGCTTCGCGGAAACGGGGTGCCAGCCAGGTCGGCGTGGCAAAGGCGTAGCACTGGGTCGAACGCGGCGCGCACTTGCTGGATTCGCCGGAATCGGAGAGCACGCCCTCGAAATTGCCGATCACCAGGTCGCCGCGGAGCAGTGAATCCACCCCGCTGAACAGCCCGCGCCCGCTGTCGGGCGGGATCCCGTCGGGGAGGGTGCGGGTGCCGAGGTTGATGTCGCCGGTAAAGACGAGGCGGAGGGGAAAGGTGCCGTGGACCACTCCCTGCGCCTGGATGTCGGGCGCCAACGTGACCGCCAGCAGGCCGGCGATCAGCAGCGTGAGCCTGCTACTGCGCCGCGGCATGGATCCGGGCCAGGCTCTCGTCACGCCCGATGACCGCGAGCAGTTCATTCACCGGCTCCGAGACCGTTCCCCCTGTCAGGGCCACCCGGACTGGCTGCATCAGGTCGCCCAGTTTCTTCCCTTCGCGCTCGGCCAGCGCCTTGATGGCGGTCTCAAGATCGGCAGGATTCCATTGTGACGGCGCCAGCACGGAAAGGGCAGCGTGACCGATGAGGAGATTGGCGCTGAACGCAGCGCCGAGCTTGGTTGCGAGCTGGGTCCCCTTGGCATCGCGCACGATCCGGCTCGCGTCGAGTCGCACCCCGACCTGCGTGGCGATATCCAGCAGCGTCCGGGAGCGCGCCTTGACCGCGTCGATCAGCGGAATCAGGTCGCGCCCCGCCTCGGTCACTCCCATCTCGCGCAGGTGCAGGCGCACCGGTTCGAGCAGCTCCTCCGCCGGGCGGGCCGAGAGATACTGCCCGTTCATCCACTCCAGCTTGGCGACGTCGAACACCGCCGCCTTCTTCTGGATTCCCTCGAGAGAGAACAGCTCGATCATCTCTGCCTCGGGGAGGATCTCCCGGTCGCCACCAGGCGACCAGCCGAGGAGGGCAAGGAAGTTCCGCATCGCAAGCGGGAGGATGCCCTGGTGCTGGTAGTCACCCACCGCCGTGGCGCCGTGCCGCTTGGACAATTTCTTCCCGTCGGGGCCGAGGATCATCGGCACATGGGCGAAGATCGGGGTGGGCGTGTCGAGCGCCCGGTACAGCGCGATCTGTTTCGGTGTGTTGGAGATGTGGTCGTCACCACGTATCACGTGGGTGATGGCCATCTCGATGTCATCCGAGACCACGGCGAGGTTGTAGATCGGAGTGCCATCGCTGCGCAGGATGATGAAGTCGTCGAGGTCATGCCCCTGAAAGCTGATCCGGCCATGCACCGCGTCATCCCAGGCGATCTCGCCATCCGCCATCCGGAGGCGGATGCTCGACGGATCGCCCTGCTGGACCCGCGCAGCCGCCTCGGCGGGAGTCAGTCGACCACAGCGCCCGTCGTAGCGGAAGCTGGAGCCGGCCTTGATCGCCGTCTGCCGAGCGGTTTCGAGCTCCTCCCGGGTGCAGAAACAGCGATACGCCTTGTCCTGGGCCAGCAGCCCCTCGGCGTCAGCCTTGTGCCGCGGGCCGTACTGAGCCTGAAAGAACGGCCCTTCGTCGAAGCTGATACCGAGCCATTTCAGGCCATCGAGGATGACCTGCGTATGCGCCTCCGTGCTCCGCTCCTGGTCGGTGTCCTCGATCCGCAGGATGAAGCTGCCGCCGGTCTTCCGGGCGTAGAGCCAGTTGAGCAGCGCGGTACGCGCACCGCCGACATGCAGGTAGCCGGTTGGCGAAGGAGCGAATCGGACGCGGGGAGGCATAGGCGAGATGAGAGGTGGCAGGTGACAGGGGGCAGGGGGCAGCTGGCAGCCAGGAGGTGGTGCTGGTTCCGAAAATCAGCAAGGGGACCGCGTCAGGCCGGTCCCCCGCCACCTGCAACCTGAGAGCTCTGACCTCGAACGGAGCGGGAGGGATTCGAACCCTCGATAGAGCTTTTCAACCCTATGCCGGTTTAGCAAACCGGTGCCTTGAGCCACTCGGCCACCGCTCCAGCGAGACCCATTCTAGCGCTCCCTGTGGGCCCCGACAAGTCTCGGGGGAGCACGACCCTGGCGGCGCCGGCGAGGCGGAGATGCAGGCGCGGGCCATTGACCGGGCCGGTGCCGGGGGCGTGGGGCACAGTCCTTGGGCTGACCGGGGCAGTGGGCCTGCATGTGCGCCGCGTTACATCTCCAGACAGGGTCGAGGCCCATTGTGTCAGGCATGACCAACCCACTCGCGGTTTTCACCGCCTGCCTCGGCCTGCTCCTGCTCGCCTGCGCCCCGGCCGACGGCAACCCGGCCGGTTCGCTCCCGCCTGGGAGCGACCCCGACCTGGGCCCCGGTGCGAGCCTGCATGGTCGCCGCCCCTTTCCCGACGACAATCCCTGGAACATGACGGTGGACCAGGCGCCGGTCGCGGCCAATTCCGATATCCTGATCGCCAGCATCGGTGTCGGGACGGCGCTGCATCCCGATTTCGGGGCGGACTACAACGGCGGGCCGTTCGGCATTCCGTACGTTGTGGTCGACCACCAGACGGGCGGTGTAGCAGTGACGTTCGACTACGCCGACGAGAGTGATCCGGGACCCTACCCGATCCCGCCCGGGGCACCGATCGAAGGGGGCAGCAATGCCAGCGGGGACCGGCACGTCCTCGTGGTCGACCGCGAGAGCTGGAAACTGTACGAGCTATTCAGTGCCTATCCCGCCGGGAGCGGGTGGCAGGCCGGGTCCGGCGCCATCTTCGATCTCAACAGCAACGCACTCAGACCCGCTGGCTGGACCTCGGCCGACGCTGCGGGGCTACCAATCTTTCCCGGCCTGGTGCGCTACGATGAGGTGGTGGAGCAGGGGGAGATTCTCCACGCGCTCCGCTTCACCGCACGATTCACTCGCAGGGCCTACCTCAGTCCAGCGCGCCACTACGCCAGCAGCGACACCAGTTCCGGCCGGCCGCCCATGGGCCTCCGCGTTCGGTTGAAGGCGGGGTTTGACTTGAGGGGTTATCCCGTCTCCGCGCAGGTGATTCTGCAGGCGCTCAAGACCTACGGGATGATCCTGGCCGACAACGGCGGCGACTGGTTCCTGAGTGGCGCACCGGATGCCCGGTGGGATGACGGCGAGCTGAATAGCCTGAAGCAGCTGCGGGGCGGGGATTTCGAGGTGGTACAGACGGGACCGCTCACCCTCCCGTAGGCACCCGAGGCAGGTGCCCACGAAACCGATGGGTCAGATGCCAACAGCGGTGGGCAACGCCGCAAGCGCGCGGTCGAGCGCGATCGACAGGTCCTCGATCAGGTCTTCGGTGGCCTCGATGCCGACCGAGAGGCGCAGCAGCCCGTCGGTGATCCCCGCCGCCACCTGCTGCTCACGCGTCATCGACGCGTGGGTCATGGTCACCGGATGGGCGACCAGCGACTCCACTCCGCCCAGCGACTCCGCCAGCGTAAAGCAGCTCAGGCCATCCAGGAACGCCGGAATTGTGGTCTCTCCTCCCTCCAGCTCGAAACTCACCATCGCCCCGAAGCCATCCTGCTGCCGTGCCGCGAGGGCGTGGCCGGGATGACCGGGCAGGCCGGGATAGTGTACGGTGGAAACAGCAGGATGACTGGCAAGCAAGTTGGCAACCGCCGCCGCGTTTTCGAGATGCGAACGCATCCGCGAATGCAGCGTCCGGATGCCACGCAGCGTGAGGTAGGCATCGAACGGTGATCCGGTCACGCCCAGCACGTTGGCCAGTGCCGCGAGCTCCTCGGCCAGCGCCTGTTCACGCGCAACGACCGCTCCTCCGACCACGTCGCTATGGCCGTTCAGATATTTGGTCGTGGAGTGGACCACGAGGTCGGCGCCCAGTGTGAGCGGCCGCTGGAGTACCGGCGAGAGGAAAGTATTGTCCACGACGAGGAGCGCACCGGCCTGGCGTGACAGCGACACCGCGAGGGTGAGGTCGGTGATCCGAAGCAGCGGGTTGCTCGGCGTCTCGACCCACAGCATACGCGCAGGTCTGGCGAGGGCTGCGGTCAGTTCAGCTGCATCGCTCTGGTTGATGTATTCCACCGCGAAGTGGCCCCGGCCAGCCAGGGTGTCCAGCAGGCGCCGCGTGCCGCCGTAGCAGTCGTGGGGCGCCACCAGACGATCTGTCGGCTTGAGCAGGTGGAGGACCAGCAGGACGGCGGAGAGGCCGGTGGAGGTCACCACCGCGCCCGCGCCTTCCTCCAGCGCCGAGAGGGCCTCGCCCAGGGTGTCACGCGTCGGGTTGGCGGTGCGGCTGTAGTCATACTGCCGCTTCCCCTTGAAACCGGCAAAGGAAAAGGTCGAGGAGAGGTAGATCGGCGGGATCACGGCACCGTGCTGCAGGTCGGTGGCGACACCGGCGCGGACCGCGCGGGTGGCGGGCTCCAGGTCGCGGAGGCTCATGGGCATCCTTGGGCGGAACTGGAGCAGGGAAGACAATGCATCGGCGGACCTCCTGGAAATGAAAAAAGCCCCACGAACGGGCCGCCGGGCGCGCGTTTTAGCATTTATTTAACGTGGCTGCAATAGGCGGCAAATGACCACGAGCGCTTCAATTGTGACCTGAACGTACCGTCGCGCTCCAATTCCGTCAAGCATTCGGGAGATACTGGCCCGCGAGCGGCGTGGGTGAGATTCGAACTCACGGAACCCTTTCGGGTTCGGCGGTTTTCAAG